>ENA-ORXT01000800-ORXT01000800.1-marine-metagenome-genome-assembly--contig:-NODE-800-length-46682-cov-9.605772_pt1 | contig 46682 bp, 26 predicted proteins | sample MGYA00237868_ERZ511482 | MGnify/ENA metagenome assembly ERZ511482
ATATTGTCGGGAAGACAGGATTTGAATGCCGCAAAAGGGGCGGCACAGGCACTGCGCCCCACGCTTATATGATGAACTAAAAAAGACTACCTCAAAGGAGATAGTCTTAAATAATTTTGTCGGGAAGACAGGATTTGAATGCCGCAGAAGAGGCGGCACAGGCACTGCGCTCCTACGCCCCTACGATAAAAAAAAAGACTACCTCAACAAGAGATAGTCTTAAATAATATTGTCGGGAAGACAGGATTTGAATGCCGCAAAAGGGGCGGCACAGGCACTGCGCCCCACGCTTATATGATGAACAAAAAAAGACTACCTCAAAGGAGATAGTCTTAAATAATTTTGTCGGGAAGACAGGATTTGAACCTGCGACCCCACGCCCCCCAGGCGTGTGCGCTACCGGACTGCGCTACATCCCGATGATGAACTGCAAATATAGTAAAAGTGGATTGGTAAATGAAGTAAAGTGTGGTACTGAAATAAATACTTCAATCCAGCAGAATCCAATGCGGGAAGGATAGTAGAGAATACTGCGTCAGCAGGATGTGCGCAGCACCGCAGCGAACGCGGAGTCTCGAATAGCCTGACCACTCGCACTCTTCTGCGAGTGGGGCCGCCCAAAATAAAATATGTATAAATAACAGATTAGTAAATAAAATTATCGAATCTTATCAGGGCGGAAAACATCTACGCCCCTTTAGTCACAATAGTACGATGTGGAAACGGAATTTCAACACCCTCCCTGTCAAAACGCTTTTTGATAGACTCTAGTAAATCGCACTTAAGCACAAAACCATTAGGCGCATCAATAGCCCAAGCCCAGCCACGAAGATCTACAGACGACTCGCCTAATAACATGACTCGAACAGGCACTTCCGCAACACCATCTGCTTTTTGCACTTCCGTTCTAGGATCTACTTGAAGCGGATGGTTTAATATTTCATTTTCAATAATTGTTTTGGCTAAGTCGATATCGCTATCGTAACTGATCCCAATATCAATAAATTTACAAATGAGCTCGGAGCCAAAATCTGAATTGACAATAATTTCATTACTGATCACAGCATTAGGTATAATGATTCGGCGATTTTCAAAATCACGCAATACAGTATGACGCAAAGTGATGTCTTCCACAATACCAGCTAGTTGTTGAATATTAAGTCGATCTCCTATACGGAATGGTTTGAACATAACGATAAACACCCCAGAGATAATATTGCTGAAAGCAGCCTGTGCAGCAAAACCAATGGCGACTGCCAAAATACCCGCACCTGCTAACATAGAGGTAGCAATAGAGCGTAATGCAGGTAAGGTGTAAATGGCCGCAGAGAATCCTAAAATATAAACAAGACCAGTGCATACGTGACGGAGAAACTGATAGTTAGTAGTGTCACTACTCATCTCCGTAGCAGACTTTTTTATAAGTCGACGAAACAGCTTACTTACGACCCTTGCAAATATAAAAGTAAGGGCAATAATAAGAATGAAAAGCCCGTATGTTTTCAAATGTGCTTCCATGGTTATTGGGTTGCTTTATTAAAGCTGCAAAGGTACTATAAACTTACGCCTAAAGTCAAATAAAAGTAGCGTCCAGTACTGGGTATAATACCTGGGCCAGGGTAACCACTAGCACGGCGTGTAAAGTAGAATTCGTCCATTATATTGTTGATCCCTGTCTCGAGTTGAAGGTACTTGAATTTGTAAGCCAAGGACAAATCCATCACTTGATAGGAAGGGATTAGACCCTCAATGGCAGTAGGCGTTCGGATCGCATTGGATGCATCTGAAAAGTGCGCTCGGGTAAAACTGTATTGCAAAGCCGCACTAAATTGAGACCACTTAAATTGAGTACCCGTTTTAAAGATGAAGGGCGGAATGAGCTCTACATCATTGCCGTCAATTTCGGGATTGGTAGCAGAGCGGTATTGACCTTGGGTAAAAGAAAGATTGCTGAAAATAGACCATGCGAGCTTTTTATTATTCCAGCCCAGTAAACGTTTGAGATCAAGTTGCACGAGAGACTCTAGTCCGTAAATAGCTGCATCTGCAATATTGGTGCGGAAGCGTATCGTACGATCTATGAGGTTGTTAAAGTCTGGATTGGGTTCGGTCAAGAGGGTAGTGCCAATACGGTTTTGGTAGGATAAGTGATAAACTGCTACATCATAATCTATGATCTTTTTGAGCTTACCTCTAATTCCAAATTCTGCATTGAATCCCTTCTCATCTTCAAGATTTTCGTCTACTCGGAGGCTTCCTACATTGACACGAATATCATTGAAATTAATGGCGCGATAGTTCTGAGAAAAGTTAGCGTACAATTCAGTGTCAGCAAATGGTTTATAACTAGACCCAAGGCCAAGAAAAATAAAACTTCGTGCTTGAGATTTTTTTTCGTCAATCCGCTGATCGTTGATGGTATTGCCTGCTCCGTCTTTGATTATAATTCTGTAGTAACCATCCGTACTTGTGTTAATATATTCAAATCTAGCTCCTGGAGTAATGCTCCACTTGTCTGAGAGATTAAAAACATTCTCTGCAAAAAAGGAGACGTTTAAACTAGGCAAGTTGAAGTCAGACCCCTCGAGGTTGTCGGGATAGTTATATATAAAATTTGGGCCGCTTTCATCATTTCCAAGTCCTTGTCTGCGATGTGTTCGGCCTCGGTAAAGTCTGTTTCCTATCACTAAAACCGATGGGTTTTTGAAAGTGGAATATCTATAAAGTAGTCTCGTCTCATTGCCAATATTGGCAAAGTCATCGCTGAGAAAATCTCTATCTTCCCCGAAATCTAGGAGATTGATATTATCTAAATTACCAAGGGCATCTCTACCACCTAAGAGCGCAAATGTTTTATTATTAATCTTTAAATGATCATTGATTTTGTAGTCAAGATTTAATGCGAATAGATTCCAGTCTACTTGAAACCAATTTCGAGTTCTGTTAGATTGTCGAGGATCTAATGCGAACTGCGCATCGGTCAATCCTCCTGCCTGTTGCGTAAGATAGGTCGTAAAAGTGTACTCTGGTCTAATGGTAAATTTCGGACTCACTTTAAATGTAGCACCAACATACGCGGTATGCTGTTCTAGCGCACTATTGGGTCGCCATCCATCATTTTTTTTGTATTGGTAAAAGCTGTAGTAGTTTACTTTCTTGGTATCGCCAGCTATAGAATTGAAAGAACTAAAGTATCCAAAAGACCCAATTGTTTGTCGTGTCTCGGCACTGATCTTTTTTCCTTTCGGGCCTTCGCGAAATTTGAAATTGAGCATTCCCCCAAACTGTGTTCCGTACTGGAGCGATGCAGCACCACGGACGAGTTCAATACGCTCAATGGCCTCTATAGGAGGGGTATAGTAGGATTCTGGATAGCCTAGTGCATCTGCACTGATATCGTATCCATTTTGCCTCGTATTAAAGTTTGAATTTCTGCTTGGACTCAAGCCTCTTCCACCGATACCCAGTTGCACGCCTGCTCCATCCCCTTCCCAGATATTGAGTCCTGAAACTTTAGCATAGACTTGTCGACTGTTGTTATTGGACTTATTGATCGTGAGTGATTGCACTGGGATCAATTCATTTTTCTTGCTTGCGTAAATAGCAAAATTTTCAACCTGTCTTAATCTTTGGATACCATAGGAATCATCTCTTTCATCGAATACAGTCGCAGCTTGAAGAAGTAATAAATCAGGCTGGAGTTTGACCACTAGTTTGCCATTTTTTTGGAAAATGGTACGTTCTATTTCTTTAGTCTGATATCCTAAAAAACTGACCACCAGTATCTGGATAGAATCAGGAAGCGTAAGTTTTAGCGCTCCAGCTTGATCGGTGTAGTCACCCAAAGAGGATTCTTTTGCATAGGCATAAGCACCTTCAAGTGGACTATTATCGGTCGTGTCTACAACAGTAAGTGCTATACTGAATTCTTGCGCGCTCAGGCACAGAATGCAAAATAATAAACATGTGGTAAATACAAATTTCATTCTCATTTATTCATTCAGAGGTAGGATCCAATCCTTATGTCGCCAACCTCTTTGTATCTTACTTAAATCAACCGCAGGATCTATATACGTTTTGCTTCTACGACCATTGAGGGTCACTTTACTCTGTACATTTACTTGCGGATTCACAAACCCTTTTTCTTTATATACATCCGCCAAGTGGTGTGCGTACTGGAGGATCATATCTGCCTGCGTACTCATCATCTTCTCTTGTTGAGGGGATAAGTAATCGTAGTTCTTGACAAAATCCACCTTTTCAGAACCTGTATCTTTTATCAGAAATGTGGCGTGCCCAGCTTTCTCCATGAGCATTACCCGCCAAGAGAATCTGTAGCCCTGTTCTGTCCAATACAAGTCTCCAGGATAGAGCAAATAACGGAAGGGCAAAAGTATCTGTATACAGAAGAAAACCACTAGAAAAGTGAGAATATATTTTTCTTTTATGTCACGCAGATATGGATAACTTGACTCCGTTTTTGTATTGGCGAAAGAAGCCCCAAGTTTGTTCAGCATCTTTTCATGAAAAGTACCAGAGAAGAATATAGTAGTGCAAAGGATCATAATGTATGGGAACATACCAATTTGAAATAATAGAGCAGTCATGATATGAAACAAGACCACTGCTAAGTAGGCGAGTGGTCTACATCTACTAGAGAGCAAAAAAAATACAATGCTTAAATCGTAAAGTGCACCCGACCAACTGAAAAAATAAGCCATCCATTCATATTGCAATAGCCCACCTATAATAGGGGTGCTCGATAGAGAGGGTAACCATAATTTTAATGGCATCGCCTCTATTATCCAAGATGGAGTCAGCTTAGCGATACCTGCAAATATATAAACGAAGGCTAACTGTAGTTTTAGCACATTGATATTCCAAGCAGGTACTTGGTTCATAATGCTGCTAGGCTGGCGTAAACAGTCTAATGAAAATTTTCTTCCAGCAGGTAACCAAATGAGCAAAAAACTCACTATGCTCACAAAGTAATAGTGGTTGAGATAATTGGTTTTATCAATTAACTCAATGTAGGTAAAGACTAGAAAAAATAGTGTTATAGAAAATCTGTAGAAAGCTCCTACTGCAATAGCAATGGCTGCTAAAAATAAAGTAAGGAATGCCAGATGCATTCCCGTATTACCGAGTGGTTTTATCCAATCAAAACCGTAAAATGTAAAGTAGTAACTTGGATCAACATACAATTCTGTGATCCAGCCATGGTAGTAGAAACGGAAAATACTGATCGCCATGATCGCACCAAAGAGGATGCGAAAAGTGACCAGAGGAGCGATAGATTTTGGACTATACATGTGTTTATTAAAGTCCAGCATCGCTATTAGTCTCCGTCGTTATCTTGGTTAGTAATCGTAACACCCATTACCGAAACCATATCCGATTTTATAAGGGTAACGACTTCTTGCATGGCTAAAAATACATCAACCATTTTTTGATTATCTATTTCTATCTGTACACTCAAATCATCGTCTAAATTTTGAACTAAGACTACGACTTCATTTAGTTTTTGCTCGATATCTTCTGCTATGGTAGTTTGATTTATTTCTTCTAAGTAGGCAAACAGGGAAGGGCCAACTTGTTTATTTATTCCTATTCCTTTAAATAGATTAATATAAGATTTTAAAGATTCTAATAGCAACTGTCTAGAGTAGCCAGCATAATTAGCTTCGGTAGCTTTTGTTCGAGTTACGCCAGAAGATCTGATTCCTGCAGGGATAGCAACTTTTCCATCGCGTACGGCTCTTTGAAAGTGAAAATCTATGGCATTTACTTGCATACCTAATGCGGATCCAACATCCATACCGCTTGCATCTTCTGAAATGAAGCCTTGAATAAATGCACCATCTATAAATTGAGCTTGTACAGTGCTTACTGTGCTATGGATTGTAGACGCCAATTGTTTTAAGTAAATAAATCTGTTTTCATCAGATGCAAATTTAGCAACCGTAGCTTCTGCGTTTTCCGCATTAATTAAGTAGTCGATAGCAGGGAAACCGCCAGCTTCAAAATTGCTGAAACTATTCAGGGCGTAAATTTTCTCCCGAATATTGCCTTCGATTTTCTCTACATTGGTAGGGTAGGTATTTACTATTTTACGTAGTGTATTGGACTCGGCAGGCCCATATTGGTAAGGGCTTGCGTACTGCCAGCTTTCCCAACTAGCTGCTAAGCTAGCCCGTAAAGCAGTGAGCGCTTCCTCACTCTGCTCTTCTGCAAAAACAGCTACTTTAATTTCTAAGTCTTCAGTACTTACTGCTAACTTCTGAAAAGAAGGTTGAATAAGATTGTTCGCTAGGTTAGATGCGATCTCTAAACGTAAGGCAGATAGTATAGGGTTATCATTTTTACTAGTTTGAGTATCGTCAGTTTCACATGCGAAACACAATAGGAGTAAAAGTAGCATCGAAAAAAGAGAGGGGGATAGGTGTCGCATAAATAAAATCTTAGGCTTAAATTTTGGTTTTCTAAACTGAATTGTTGTTAAAATTTACAACTCATCTTTTACGGCCTCCAAACTTGGATAAGCAGCAGCTATGGTATTTTTTGCATTGTTTAATCCTTCCGCACTTACCATCCAGAAATCGCCACCAATACCAAAATCAACATTGTGGATGTTGTGAATTTGTGATAAGGTGATTGTTCTTTGTGGACTAAAGGTAAGCGCACGAGTAAACATGTATGCCTCTGAAAGTACGTGGAATAAATCTCCCGTATTTCCTTGATTAATAGCGGTGATACTCTGATTGATATAGTGAATAGCGGTTCCTGCGGCTACTAATTCTAGCTCCTTATATAGTATGTTTCTATTTGCATTTTTCGCAGCATTGTCTTTCGCTACGATAGCTGCTCTGCCTTGACGGAACGCGTTCATGATTTTGTCATTTGACCCTAAAAGTGGATCAACAGTATTAGAGTAGTTCGCCCAGAAAGTAGCTTCATCTTCTCTAGCTTCTGGCCAATCAGATCCGAAATCACCAGGCGCGGTGAAGTACCCAAATGCCTCGTCCCAGTGGTGTTCCAAAGCGGTATAATTTTTACCTTCTACAATGGTTTCATTGTCTACATCGTCTCCAGTGCGAGCGTCCGCTAAGTATGTATTATAGATCTGATTCAAAAACACAGAGCCCATTAATCCTTTTTCGATAAATTGAGTGAACTCATGGCCTTTATTGTTAACCAATACATTGGTGCCTTTTGATTCTCTTTCTATTAAACCAGGTTGGCCTTGTGAAGCAGGTGTACCAACTTTACTAGCGATAGCAGCTTGCTCAAATAGATCACCGAAATAATCGTCGTCTACATCAGGCTGAAATGTTTTATCTTTCAATTGCTTAGTAGAGGTGAAATCAAATAATCCTCCTCCATTATCTCCATTATTTTCAAAAGCTTGTTTAAGGGTTGTCGCTTCTACTATTTCACCATTATCACCCGTCTTGAGGTAGTTCTTTATACTAGCTAACATATTTGCTCGCTCACTCTGTCCACTAAAGGAGACGGAGGTCTCATTCTCTCGGAAAAATTCATAGTTGTCAACATTGTCAATCATGTCTATAGGATCCATTCCAGATTGATCATCATCTTTGCAAGAAAAAAATACTATTGAAGTACTTATTATTAAGGTGAAAAGGCTTGTAAATTTCATTTTCTTATCTTTATTAAGATTTAGTCTAAATAAGCTTAACTACCGCAAATATAGATTCTAAGTCTAGATATTGCAAGTCAAAGCGTCAGTTTTTATGTTAAAATTTTAAACTGTCAAATGCTCAAGAGGTGGGTTTATCTATTCTTTTGATCAACAGTAGCTTGTGTGATACGTTGGCATCTACCGCAAAAACAAATTTAAATGATGCAGCTTTTCCGCACCATAGAAGTACTTAGAAAGGGGAGTTGAAATATCTAGTTTATGGATGATTTAATCCTATTAGTCGAAAACATAGCTTAATAATTCATTAAAGCTTTTGTTTTAAGGTGCCAGTAAACTCTATAAACCTACATTTGCACGAGATCGACGAAATTCGAGCTATTCAAAATTTATGATATGAAAATACTTTTTCCAATAATTGCTTTTATGTTGATCATTAGCAGCACTTCTTTTGCGCAGAATGATGCAAAAGCGACCTTGAGTGGTTATATCAAAGATGCAGATTCTGGAGAAACCCTTATTGGTGCTTCTGTATTTATTGCCTCCCAGAGCAGTGGAACTACTTCCAATGAGTATGGTTTTTATTCTCTGACGGTGCCAGTTGGTACCTACCAAGTTGAGTTTGCTTACCTCGGCTTTGATACGCAGACTAAGGAAATCAAGCTTACAGAAAATACTACCTTCGATTTAGAAATGGGGGAAGATATTGAGCAGCTCGTAGAAATTGTGGTGACCTCAGAGGCAGAAGATAAAAATGTTACCAACACAGAAATGTCTGTTAATAAACTGGACATTCGTACCATCACCAAGATGCCGGCTTTGTTAGGGGAGGTGGATGTCATCCGAAGTATTCAGTTATTGCCTGGAGTTTCTTCCGTTGGAGAAGGTGCCACAGGATTTAACGTGCGTGGAGGAGGCGTAGATCAGAATCTAGTCCTCCTTGATGAGGCACCTGTATATAATTCCTCACATCTTTTTGGGTTCTTTTCAGTTTTCAATCCAGATGCAGTAAAAGATGTTAAATTATTCAAAGGTGGAATTCCTGCGCGGTATGGTGGACGTCTTTCCTCTATTTTGGATGTGCGTATGAAAGAAGGGAACAATAAGAAATTAGCAGTCTCAGGTGGTGTTGGTTTTATATTTAGCCGCTTGGCAATCGAGGCACCGATCATCAAGGATAAGGCTTCTTTTATTATTGCAGGACGTAGATCATATATAGATGTTTTGGCAAAACCATTTTTGAATGATGATCTCGACGGTACGGCACTTAATTTTTATGATCTTACTTTAAAGACCAACTACAAGATAAATGAGAAAAACAGAATATTTCTTTCTGGATATTTAGGAAGAGATAATTTCAGGTTTGGTGAGGCTGCGGGTTTTGATTGGGGAAATAAAACGGCGACGCTCCGATGGAATCATTTATTTAGCGATAAGCTCTTTGCCAATTTCACAACCTATTATAGTAACTATGATTATAAAATAAAGTTTGGATCAGATGATGTCAATAGCTTTGATTGGGATGCGCAAATTGTTAACTATAGTCTCAAAGGAGATGTTTCTTATTTCTTGAATCCCAAAAACCTGATCACTTTTGGTGGACAAGGCATTATGTATGAATTCCTACCTGGTAATGCGGTCGGTGTCTCTCAGGGAGAAGTAAGTGAATTTTCAGTACCAGAAAAATATTCCTTAGAGGCAGGCGTATTTTTAGAAAATGAACAAACTGTAAATGATAAAATATCTATGCAGTATGGTTTACGTTTATCTTACTTTAATTATATGGGTGAAGGTTTTGCGTACACGTTTACAGATACGGACCCTGGCGAGCGTAAATTGCTTACAGGTGTTTCGGAAAAGTTTGACCAGTGGGAGAGTATAGAAGACTACCTAAATCTAGAGCCAAGAGCTTCTATCAAGTATCAGGTAAATCCTACTGCTTCTGTAAAATTAAGCTATAACAGAATGACTCAGTATCTGCATCTGATCTCTAACAGTACAGCAGCTTCTCCCTTGGATGTTTGGTTGCCAAGCACCAACAATTTAAAGCCGCAGATTGCAGATCAGTTTGCCATAGGTTACTTTCAAAACTATGCAAAAAATAAATATATCAGTTCTATCGAAGTGTATTATAAGAAGTTTCAGAATCAAGTCGACTATATAGACGGCGCAGATTTATTTGTTAACGAACTTATTGAAGCAGAGTTGATCAGTGGAGAAGGTAGAGCCTATGGTCTGGAGGTGCAAGTAGAAAAAGCGAAGGGTCAATTTACGGGGTGGATAAGTTATACCTTATCTAGAACAGAACGTAAAGTTCCAGCCATCAATAATGATGAGTGGTATCCTAGTCGATTTGATCAGACACATAACTTATCCGCTACTTTGTTTTACGAACTCAATGATCGCTGGACTTTTTCTACAAACTTTGTTTTCAATACGGGTACGCCAGCTACTTTTCCGACTGGACGTATAGAGCAACAAGGCTACGTTATCCCTGAAGTATCCAATGATGTTAGAAACAATGTGCGTATTCCGTCTTATCATCGTTTAGACTTATCTGCGACTTTTAGAGGAAAAAAGTACGGTGAAAAGCGATGGAAAAGTGAGTGGGTATTTTCCGCATATAATGTGTACAATCGAAGAAACCCATTCAGTATATTTTTTGAGCAAGAAGAAAAGCGAGTGCTCAATGGTGACCCTATACGAACCCAAGCAGTGCGCTTATCGGTTATCGGTTCCATTATTCCTTCAGTTGCTTACAATTTCAAATTTTAAAATATTCCTATCGTGAATTATAAATACATCTTATATACTATCGCCGCTATTGGATTTCTTCTTTCGTGCGAAGATCCCATCGAAGTACAATTGAGTCCTACCAATGGTCAAGTAAATGTAGACGCTTGGCTGACAAACCAGTCAAGCACGCAAACCATTAGACTCCGACGTGTCAATGCGTATTTTGATGCCAGTCCATCACCAGTGATTAGCGGAGCTACTGTGCTGATGACGGATGATTTGGGCAATCAATTTGATTTTGAAGAAATAGATCAAACAGGAAATTATTCTTGGACACCTTCAGTAGGAGGTTCTATCGGTGAGGTTGGACGGCAATATTCACTAGACATCGATATTAATGGTAAGCTTTACAATGCGACTTCGAAAATGAATCGTATCATGTCTATTGACAGTTTAGTAACTCCGTTTTTGGAAGAAGAACTTGGACGGATTGAAGGAATCTATGCAGAAGTTTTCGCTAGAGACTTTCCTGGTACTGGAGATACGTATTGGATCAAAACTTTTAAGAATGGCAATTTTCTCAATAAGCCCGGAGAGATAAATATAGTATACGACGCCTCCTTTACTGCTGGCGGTGGGGTAGATGGGGTTACCTTTATTTCTCCTATACGTAATGATATCAATCGCGAATCGGATCCAGATGATGAGGGCTCAGAAGATACTAGTGATGTTGCACCTTGGGCTATTGGCGATAGTATTCGGGTGGAGATTCATTCCCTCAACGAATCTGCATTTTACTTTTTAGAAGAATCTTTGACGCAAATGACGCTTGGCGATGCTGCACTTTTTGCGGAGCCACCAGCGAATGTCCCCTCTAATATTATTCCACTCAATGCGACCGAAGTTTCAGATCAAGCCGTAGGATTTTTTAACGTTTCTGCGGTTTCATCAGAGGGTTATATTATTCAATAGTATTTTATTTTATTATTTTGGGGCCTACCACTAACAAAAAAGCCAACGATAAAAATCGTTGGCTTTTTTGTTAGTGGTCGTTACGTTTCTGGACTCCCTCCTCGGTCGGTCCTAGCGGACTTCCTCGCCCTAGCTTCCAAGTCAGGCCCGCTCTCGTCACCCATCCACATCACTAGTCCAAAGGATAAGAAATTGTCAAAATTAACATTAAAGAGATAAGTGCTGAAGCCATGACATAAAATGGCGATGGGTGATAACCCATTTAAAGTTCAACAGTAAACTGAATAGTACAAGCACGACATAAAATCTCTAAGACGCATCTTACTTTAGCAAGCCCTCCAAATAGTGCTTCCCAATCCCAAACACTGCCTTAAGGTCATCAACCTCCTTTTGAATATCGGCTTTATTTATGGCGCCTTCCCCTTCTTTGATAGCGGAGATCATAATATTTTTTCCAGTGTGCTCTGTGGAAATAAACTCAAATATCTGCGTTTTGTAACCATGTAACTGTAGTATCAACGCTCTAATGGTATCCGTGACAATTTCCGCCTGACGCTCCTTGAGGATACCATGCTGCATAATACTCTGAAGCGCCGTACTCGTCGGAATTTCTTTTCGAATTTGCTTATGACAACACGGAGCAACGAGGATCAACTGTGCATCCGCTTGTATACCTTTGGCAATGGCATCATCGGTGGCAGTATCGCAAGCATGCAATGCAATCAGCGCGTCTACAGGTTTCAACTTACTTTCCGCTATCGTACCCTGTGCAAAAGACAACTGCTCAAATTTAGAATCTTGCGCAATACTATTACAAATGTCAACCAAGTCAGGGCGCATTTCTATACCTCTCAGTTTTACATTCTTTCCTTTTTTGTACTTCAAGTAGTCGTAGAGTGCAAAGGTAAGGTAGCCTTTTCCAGATCCCATATCTACTACGTGAAAAGGATCTAATTTATCAATTTCACCATTTTTTCTCAGAATACCATCAATGATCTCGATGTACTTATTGATCTGCTTATACTTATCCCCTTTGTCTTTCTGGACATTTCCTTTGCTATTGAGAATTCCTAAGGCTTTGAGGTAGCCGTTTTGTGTGAGTAAACTTTTTTTCTGCTTATCATGACTACGAGTAGCGACCATATCTGAAGTATGCGCTAGTTTCTTAAGTTTGAAATTGCCATTCTCTAACTTCTCCGCGGCAATGTGATAATTCGTAACAAATAGATTACTAATCATAAATTCAGATTGCATCAGATTGATGATCTTGTCTCCACCTTCCTCAATAGTAAAATTTTTGGTGATGTCCTTTTTAGCATGTCGATAAACAAAGGTGAAGTGACGCTTCTCCTTTATGATTATCATGCGGATGATCATCTTCTTTACTTCAGACTTTTTATTGCTTGGCTTGCTTAAGGTGAGCCTAATAAAACTGTCTTCTCTTACACTAGTAAAAAATTCGTCGATGAGGGTTTCAAAATTATCCATACACAAAGGTAGCAGTATATTGGTATTTGATAGTTAAAAACGCTTCAAATCCTTCGGATAAAATGTCCATTCAGGAGTGCGTAGACTTTCTGTGATTTCTTTGACGGAATACCATGGGCCATAAACAAAGTTTCTATTCTTCTTGATGATATGTATATCCTGCGCTGGCATATAGCTTTGAGCTATCAGAAAGATTTTCTCTCCAGTATCTTCATGCACTGCAAGATCTACCACGATCACCGCATGGCCAGGCGACCCCCCTTGAATAAAGACGTCTCCTATCTGTAATTCATCGATAGATATAGGATTCAGTTCCTTATTTAGAGAAAGGGTTCCTGCGTAGCTAAATACCATAACTAAATATTTTTGAAAAGATTCCATACGCTCGTCTTTCTTATTAGCATTATACCAGCTTACTGTATTGCCATCTACCTTTATCCTTTCCCCATTACGCCATCTGCTGTATTCTGCTAGAAATCCATTGGTGAAGTGAAACGCAATTTCATCATATCTTGCATGTTGGAATAAATACTCTGCTCTCAATCTAATGACGGCATCGGCGCATTGTTGGAGATCTCGTTTTCCAGTATCTATGTCCAGTACTGCTAGATGGGCGTTCTGCGTATGCTTAGGTTCGCCGTTGTAGTAGTAAACTTTTGATCGATGAGGCTTGAGTGGAAAGTTTTGTAGGAAATAAGCAAAGGTATCATCATCAGGTTTAGACCTATGAAAAGAAGGCGGGAGTTGAACTCTCTTGCCAATTACACTTTCATCGGGATTCATATAGACGTTGGGGCCAACACTTATGGATTGACCTTGACAAGATATTATGCAAACAAGCAATAGGCAATATATTGAGATGCTAATTTTCATAGGTATAAAACGATAAAAGGTTCTAAAAATTATTGATGGTGTGTTTGCTTGCCATATATTTCGCCCATCATTTGCCAGCAGGTAATGAAAAGTGCTGCTATTACTGGCCCTAAAACAAATCCAGAAATTCCAAAATAGGTGATACCTCCGAGTGTAGAAATCAACACAATATAATCTGGAAGTTTTGTGTCATTTCCGACCAGTCGAGGACGCAGTACATTGTCCAATAGGCCAATAAGTAAGCCGCCAACAGCTAAGACAATAATTCCTTTTCCATAAGATCCTTGAAGGATATATATAGCACCAATAGGCCCCCAAATGATAGCACCTCCTATGGGTAATAAGCTAGCAAGTATCATCAAAGTTCCCCATAGTATAGCGCCCTTTACACCGACGGCTAAAAAAAGAATACCTCCACAGACACCTTGTAAGATAGCAATAAGTAAACTTCCTTTCACCGTTGCTTTGGCTACATTTTGAAAACGATTAATCAGTCGATGTTCTATAGAATCAAGCATGGGGAAGTTCTTGATGATTAGTTTTCTAATTTCTTTTCCATCTCTAAGAAAAAAGAATAATACATAAAGCATTATTGCGATTTGGATTAACGAACCGAAAATATTTTGAGTTAGACCAAGAACTCGACTACCAAAATCACTCGAATAATTTTGAGCTAACTTGTTGAAAGTGGCTTGAATGTTATTGGTGGGCAATCCTAGCCGTTCTAAATAAGGGGAAATGCTAACCTGCAAACGGCTTAATTTGTCTTGTAAATTAAATTCTTCACTTTGTACTTTTTCGGCTGTGCCTATGGCTTCGTTTATTACTGCGGTAGACAACAATGCTACTGGTATAATGACGATAAGTACAATGCCTATAGTAGTGATAGCAGCCGCCAGATTTTTCTTTCCTTTGAAATAATTCAAAACACTACTGTACCGATCACCAAATAGTATACTTAATACGATCGCCCAAAATATGCCTAGGCTGAATCCTCTAATTAGTCCAAAGAATACTAAGGATACAAAAAATACAAATAGTAAAAATAAAATTTGAGGTATACGAGAATTAGTGCTGTTCATTGGTAGTGGTGAAGTTTAGTACCAAGGTACTAGGAATTTGGTTATTAGCAGTATAATTTACTAAAGAGAATCTTTGCGATAAGGATAGTAAGGATGCGACCGTAGGAAGCAGTCGCTGAAAAGGTCTTGTAGTACAGAAATCAATAGGAGGAATAGATTACTAAAGACCTTTGCAGTGACCGAAGCGTCAGCGCAGTGCTGTATAGCCTGACCCCTAGCTTTTTCTGCTAGGGGAATCGCCCAAAATATTTTACTTCAATAGTTTTAGTATAGTCTGCACTACTTGATCTGATTTTTGGTAACCATTGGCAATCAGTTTGTACTTTCCATCTTGCAATAGCACCATGCTTGGAAATCCTTTGATGCCCATATCGCCTGCCTTTTCAAAGTCCGCTTTGGTCAGTAGTTTCATTTCCTCTGAATGGAAAGCTGCAGTAAATGCCTTTTTATCTATATCGTACTTCTCCAAAATAGGGTAGTAGTTTTCGGCAATGTCCGTGTGTTTATTTTCTGCATAGAAAAGTTTCTGCACGTCGTGAAAAAAGGGTAACTCCGCTGTAGGATCGAGATGGCGGACTACGAGTATCGCTCTTGAAGGCGGTTCCGTATCGTAGTTGAAACTTGGGTCATCTAAAATCCCATAATCAAATGGCTGACCGCTCGCCTCATTGACATGCTCCCAATGTTCTTTAAGGAAATCTTTCATCCCACTAATTTTCTCTTTATTGTATGGGCGCAGGCCTCCCATTACCATTTTTAATTCCACCTTGTCGCCTAGTTCTTCTACGACAGTAGATAGCTCTGGTGAGAAACCATAACACCATGAACACATGGGATCGCCTATATAAATGAGGGTAGGGGTCTCTTGGGACATACTAAGTGTCTGCATAAAAATAAGAGTAGTAATTAAAAAATACTTGGTCATATCTACTTAACAGCTAAGCTTTTTGTAAGTTATAATGAGGGTTGAATATAACAAAAAAAGGTTGTCTCTGTGAAGAAACAACCTTTGTAATCGATAATTTTTTTGGATATTATTTTACAAAACTGGTACTCAGAAAGAAGTCATCATTTTCTATGAAAATTCTGTACTGACCAGCCGGTAAATTTTGTGTATTGTAATAAAGGCTGGTGTTGCCACCAGAGTGTGAGTGTGCAGATCCGCTGTAAATTTCTTTTCCAGCATTGTCTACAATCTTGTAGTAAACGTCAGGCTTGTTGATGGCCTCACTGAAAACTATTCCTATAAAGCCGTCATTGGCGTTTAAAAAAGCTTCTGAAACTAGCGTCTCTCTTTGAGCAAAATTATTGGAGGAGATTTTTGCCTCCGTAACGTGCTCTGAGGAATTCATATGATTGAAGTTACTAGCGTAAGCTTCATCGTAAGGGTTGTCTTGGGCTGTCAACGAAAATGTGCAAATGCAGATAAGCGTGACAATTGATAGTTTTAGTAAATGGATCATAATCTTTATTTTTAAAGGATTAAGAATGTATTATATCATTAAGACTGTATTTTTTACAAATAAGTTCATAATAAGGCAAATAATTTCTTAAATAATGAGAATTTGTTATAGTTTAGAATAATTTTAGGTATATTTAAGAAATATCCAAACTAAATTCGGGTATTATCGACTTATTTATACCCTATTTACCAATATATACGTTTACTCTACTGTAAATGGATTTTAGATTTAGATTTTTTAGCAGAACTCAAAACCTACATCATGCAAAATCAACCGATATTTGTAGACTCTATCTCATATGATTCAGGCTTATATTTTCTTAAAGAGAGATTTTCTAAGAAAATATATAGCGTTACCAAGGATCAGCTAGTAAACAAATTCAAATCTGGGCACATTAGTGTTTCCTTTTTAAATAATTTCAATTAGTTATTGAAGTTAAGGAAGGTGGTTTTATATCCTATCTCTGGAGAAAATTTCAGGCAAAGTTCTACATCTTTTGTGGATCACGTGCGTTACAGGTAGCATGAGAGTTAAAATCATCAAATCGTTCCTTTCCGTTGCCTTAGCTGGACTTCTACTTTCTTGTGTATCTCCTCAGTTAAATTTTAATACCGATAACAATGATGCGTCTACTGGCTCAAAAGTAATTAATGAACATGTCCTGATCTCTATGGATTTACTCACTGCAGTGAAGGATGGAGATGACCCTGCACCCGTGTTAGCAAAGCTGGCTGGGTTGAATCTCGAAAAACTTGCAGCATCGCTTAATACAAAACAGAAAAAGCTCGCCTTCTGGGTGAATGTGTATAATGGATTAGTGCAGTATGAACTCACTACCAACCCTTCACTTTTTGACGATCGAGATTCTTTTTACAAAGTCAAACGCCATACCATAGCGGGAATAGGTATGAACTATGATGATATGGAGCACGGCATTATGCGAAATTCGAGGCTCAAATTATCCTTAGGATATGTTAAGAATTTATTCGCTGCGAAGTGGGAGAAGATGCTGCGCAACGAAGAGATTGATGGAAGAATTCATTTTGCGCTTAATTGTGGTGCTAAGGATTGTCCACCCATAGCGATCTTCAATGATGTTGAATTTGAAAATCATATGAATGAAATAAATAAACGCTATCTGAAAAAGCATACGTCTTTAGAAGGCAATACTATTACTACTTCGCCTTTATTTTCTTGGTTTAGAGCAGACTTTGACGGAAAGAAGGGAGTCTCTAAGTTTTTAGTAAATTATGATATTGTACCTCCCGCTAAAAATTATAAGCTAGTCTTTAAAAGTTATGATTGGACGCTTGACACAGGTAATTATATCGAGTTATAATCCAGCGCTGTTTTCTTGATTGATTCGCTCCTTTGCCCATTGCAAGGATTTCTTTAACTGCGATCCTCTATCTAGATGTGAATTGTCTAGCAAGATCGCATCTTCAGCTTGACTTAGCGGGCTATCCTCTCTCGTGCTATCTATGTAGTCTCTATCTCTTAGATTTGATCTGATATCCTCTAACTTAGCTTCCATTCCTTTATTGAGTAGTTCTTGATACCGCCGCTCTGCTCTAATATCTATCTCCGCGGTTACAAAAATCTTTAGCTCTGCATCAGGAAATACTACAGTGCTGATATCTCTACCATCCATCACTACACCTTTATCCCTGCCGAGAAATTGTTGCTGTGCGACCAGCTTTTCACGTACGCTGGATATTATAGCCAAGTGGCTCACTGCTTTAGCGACACGCATGGTGCGAATCTGCTTTTCAACATTTTTTCCGTTTAAGAAAGTAATAGGATTAGCATTGGTGTATTCGAAATGAATATCTATGTGCTCGAGATGGCTACTTACTAAGTCGTGATTATTTATATCTATCCCAGCATTGAGATAGTATAAAGTGGCTGCTCTGTACATCGCTCCAGAGTCAATATATTTATAGTTAAGTTCTTTTGCGATATCTTTGGCAAGAGTACTTTTGCCACACGAAGAATAGCCGTCAATAGCTATGTTTATTTTTTTCAAGATTTGTCTAATTCTTATGCTCAAAATTAACAATTTCTGAGCTAAGCATAGATAAAAAACCTATTTTAATCTATTTAGAATCATCTCCCACAGCTTTTCTAATGGAATTATCTCTAGTTCGGAGATCAAACCTCTATATAGAAAGGCATTATCAGTGAGTTTGTCAAAGTATTTTTGTGTATTTGAAAGACGAGATACTTGAAATTCTGCTTTACTCAATTGCTGGAGCAGCCTGATAAACTGGATGACTCTTAGATACTCTTCCTTTTTAAGTTGACGATTAGCATAGTTTTTCAATCTGTCTATGCGCTCTTCCGCCAGGGTGTAACTCTTCTTTTCTATAAAAAAGAGGACTTGCGCTACCACCATCAATACGGTAAATATTCTGTGTTCCTTTGGATACAAAATAGGATCGCTAAGAAACCGAGACAGCCTAAACATTTTACGGCGTTGTGTTTCTAATACTGGGTTTTCCTTTCCTTGACTCTCAATGATGTAATTCAAGTAGATATCATAAATCTTCCACTTTTCTCTTACAAGAGCACTTTGTTTCTTAAACTTCGAGTTGCCTGTAGCTTCGTTATAGATCGCAAGCGCATTGATATAATTGTCCGTATGAAAAGCCAATAAAATATAGTATTCCATAAATTGAAACCATGTATCGCTGCCTTTTGGAAATGACTGCAAGCACTTCTCTGCATTTATTTTACCGTTTTTCCAATCTCTTAGATGCAGGTATGCGGTCATCTTCTTTAGTTGGAAGATAGCCAATTTATCCCCTCTGTAGAAAGTAGGATTTTTCTCTATATAAGTTTCTGCTTTATTGCAAACTTCGAGCATGTCTGTGAAGTCGCTCATCATTTGGTATCTGTATGCCCATACAAGGTACATGTTGTAAATGATAACTGGGGATTCATATATTTCAGACAGTCCCACGAGCGCATCACAGTAGGTGTCAATTTTTTCTGTAAGGTTCTGATTTTTGCTTGCTGGCTTGAGGTAATTCATGATTACCCTTTGGTACAACTCTTCAGACCTTATCTCGGCCTCCAGTATATTTGCATATTGTTTTATATGTCCATCGTAAATCTCAAAGCTTTTTTCGTTACTCTCATCAGCAGCATGCTCCCTCAAGATACGCGCGCAGTTTACGATAACATCCGCAAATTTAAATTTCAGTGCAGTATTGAGAATATGCTTGGCTAAGGACGAAGCAGTAGATTTGGCACCATTTGAAAGTAATATCTTTACAAGTGTCCATTCTTTATTAGAAGAGTAGTATGCTCTTTCGTAGTTAGAGGTAGATGGAAGATTGATGTCGAGGAAGAAAAGTGTGTTGAGAAGTCTTTTTCTGAAACGAGACTTTAGCTGCCTATATTTGTCATCAGTAGGGCTGCAGCCATATAATGAAGAGGCAGCATCTCTATCATTTTTAAACTTACTCAGCATCAACGACTCGTAAAAGTCATTAAACTTACTGTTTTTATTTTTCAGAGAGTGGTCATCAAATATTTCAATTTTACGAACTTTCTTCTTGGTTACTATCTTCGATATTTCTATCAGATTCTTCATTCCGTTTTAGTTTTAACTTGTCATTTTACGAAACCAATTTGATTTCTATAAAATGCAAAATTAATGTCACATTTTAAGCTTTAATTCAGATACGCAGATTTTCTTAAAGAGATACTAATCTTTCGATCTTAAATCTCTTTTATAGAATTTTACCGCAACTCGCGCGGCTACTAATCACCTCGCTTTCTTTGTGTTCGTGCTTTTGTGTGTTTATTCGGATGATTTGAAACGATTAAATCAATTTCTCATCGCCTCGCTCAAATGTATTAATTTATTTCTTAATACACTAAAATTGTACGAAAATTATGTCACAGTGTTCGTACTAGGGCCAACAAAAAAGCAGCATATGCGAGATGCATATGCTGCTTAATGATTACAGTGCTTGCAATCAACTAGATATTAGTATTCATCCTCATTGAAGAGAAAATCATCTTTTCTAGGATAGTCAGGCCATATTTCCACCATGCTATCATAAACCTCCCCTTCATCTTCAATCATTTGAAGGTTTTCGATCACTTCTAGCGGTGCGCCTGATCTAATTGCATAATCTATCAACTCATCACGAGTCGCTGGCCAAGGAGCATCCTCCAGATTATGTGCCAAGTCTAAAGTCCAATACATACTTTAATTTATTATTAGTTATTTGAAAGGTTAACTAAATTGTTTTCAAATTAGTTCTTACCTATCCCAAATTTCTCTACGCTTAAAATTCGGGCAAATGTAACAAACTAATCCTTTTATACCAATACCTATAATTTATAAAAATAAAAAGGAAATCTTAAAGCCAGAATTCAACCATAATAAAGATTTAGAAGATTGATAACCAATACATTACATATGATTATTTATAGGCGCTTAATATTTCATAGCGGCTATTTTGATATTCTTTAGGTAGGGAACCTATATGATGTGCATTAAATGGACCTGTCGGATCACAAAAATAATATGTCTTACCTTGATAATTTATGGCATTTTTCACCTGACTTGGTCTTTCCATCATAGCTACAGCTATAGATAAGTGATCGGGTAGGGCTATGACTAGAAGTGGTAAATCAACCGTTATTTTATTCAGATTGTAAAATAGTGCACAGCGATCTTCACAGTCAGAATATTCATGAAAAAATAACTCTTCTGCTATCATCGGTTTGTTCTTACCGAAGGCCTGGTAATCTTCTTTATACTTAAATGCCATCCGCGTGATAGATGCCAGAAACTCTAACTTAGTTTCTTCGTCCATTGACTTCATATAAGTCATCAACTGTGGCCTCAATGATGCCACTGCAGTAGGAGAGAGTGGCGTTTCCAGATAGGATACCTCATCAAAGATTGGGTAGTTGTTGATAATATCTATAAGATTAAGATCAATGGTCACGTCTAGCGAAATAGGTGTTCCTTTAAAATCAAAATTTACACTAGCTTTCTTAGGTCGAGGACTTAGGTTAGGTAGCGTATTCATCTCAAAACTGAATGCCCGTTTAGCACCTCCTATCACATAGTCAAGCAAATATACCTGCGATTCGTAATCTTTTTGCTTATTGATAGCTGCTGTCAGATTTACAAAGTTCTTATCGCCCAGCAGGATGGTAGAAATTTCATACATATTATCCTCCGTGTAGACATTGATCCACATCTGTTTATGGAGATAAGTGATTTTACTATCATAGCCACTTTTTGACAACAAAAAGTGGGTGAACAAGCTTTTCTCATATGTATTACCTGCACCCAGCATATGATCCACGCTTTTGTGCATAAGTTCAAAATACATCCAGTCATTCAGTCGGAGCTGCTCTTTGAGCGAAGACAATTGCCGTATGAGTGTCTGATAGGTGGAGTGCTCCTTGTCTTTGAGAAATTGAGTGAATGCCTCTTCCTCAAATTTTAATCCACGCGTAAAAACGAGTGCATCGTCATACTCTAAGGCTATCTCTTGACCATAGAAGTCAATCTCTACTACACATGGTTTAGCATGCAGCATCGCTATACTCATCGCGCTGAGTAGGATAAATAATAAAAATCTTGCAGTAAATTTAATTTGAATCACAGATAGGTCTTTTTATTAAAGTATCTCTTATTGACTGTTTCTTCAAACGAAAGTAGAAATTACGAGATTTATGATCGAATAAGAATGCAGTTAATAGAGATAACCTCCTACACAAAACAAATATAGTGCAATATTTATTATCCCAGTGGCATTAAGAAAAACTTAAAGGTTTTAAGGGCCGCTTCCACACAAAAAAAGGATGTTCAAATCCAAGGTATAATCACCCTAAAAAGCCCACGTTGCTTCTTCTGCGGCGGGTACCAAATCATAGGGTAGCAACAATAGCTAGGTATTGCAAATCATTTGATGTTTTAAATGGCGTACAAGATTTTAGAGATGAACTACGGTTGCGAAGCAATCAAGGTCTTGTAGTCCTAGATAATAAGAGAACTATTGCAAGCTTGCAACAGCTAGAATAAGCTATTAAAAAAGCGCAATGATAGCCTGAGCTATCATGTCCCGACGTACGACTGGATTAACGAAAAGAATGACTATTTAATCAAACTATATGCGTAATTTAAAACTCCAATAGAATAATATCCAATTTACTTGCCAAGAGCAAAACTTCGCTTGGCGAGTTTTTTTTCAAAAATTATGACAATTATCTCCAAGAATTACCCCTCATTTCTGATTTTACAAAAAAAGCCTGCACGTTTAAAACATGCAGGCTTTTTGTTATACGGCAATAATAATGTTCATTTTACAATATCAACATCGCATCACCGTAACTGTAAAATCTATACTTCTCCTTGATAGCCACCTGATAGGCCTCCATAATGAGGTCATATCCACCAAAAGCACATACCATGATAGCCAAGCTTGATTTAGGCAAATGAAAGTTAGTGATCATAGAGTTAGCTATGGTGAACTCATACGGAGGAAATATAAATTTATTTGTCCATCCTTCCGCTTCTTTCACAGTAGACTCTGCAGATATGCCAGATTCTATCGTTCGCATAGAAGTAGTTCCGACAGAGCAAACTCTACGACGCTCCTTGAGCCCCTTGTTTATTTTTTGTACCGCATCAGGGCCTATCTTGAAGTATTCCGCATCCATCTTATGCTTAGAAAGATCCTCCACCTCAATATTTCTAAATGTACCTAATCCTACATGAAGGGTTACCTCAGCGAATTCTATACCTTTGATTTCCAGCTTTTTGAGCAGCTGCTTACTGAAGTGTAATCCCGCAGTAGGCGCAGCTACAGCACCCAATTCCTTTGCATATAGCGTCTGATATCGCTCTATATCGATAGGCTCTATCTCTCGCTCTATATATTTTGGCAGCGGCGTATTTCCGAGTCGAGCAACATCCGCCTTGAATTCTGCATCCGTACCTTCATATAAAAACCGTATCGTACGGCCACGCGAAGTCGTATTGTCTACCACCTCCGCTACTAGGATATCATTATCCTCATCGTCACTGAAGTATAGCTTATTACCCACTCTGATTTTACGCGCTGGATCTACCAGCACATCCCAAAGTCTCGCCTCTATATTCAGCTCTCTCAGCAAAAATACTTCTATACTAGCACCCGTTTTCTCCTTGCGTCCATACAATCTAGCAGGAAATACCTTCGTATTGTTTCGGATCATGACATCTTCGTCGTTGAAGTACTCGATCATATCCTTAAATACCTTGTGCTCGATCTTACCAGTATCACGGTGTACCACCATCAACCTACTTTCATCTCTAATATCTACAGGATACTGAGCGATCAATTTTTCTGGAAGTTCAAACTGAAATTGCGATAATTTTGTCCTCATTAGGTACTTTTTGTTAAAAATGAATGCGAAGATACGGATAATGATACTACAAGCCAACAAGCACCAACATTATTAGTGATATTTATTAGGGTGTATATTTTTAGGCGAGTCCCCAACTATCTCCTTATCATATCCAGCTACCCACAGATAGCTGCGGTCAGGCTCTTCCAGACGCACATAAGCCACTATTGGCATTTTTGGTAGTGTTGTGCTTAACAGCTAGCGAACCTACTTGACAATATGAAATTGAAATAGGAAATATTGATATCTCGTTAGCCTCCTCGTCATCTAACCATATTACACCAAACCATTTCAAAATATTTCCGAATCTTCCTAAAGAAGATTTTTAAACCGCGGTCTCCTCGGCGCCACATCCCCCAATCGCTCCTTCTTATCTTTCTCGTAGGCAGAATAATTTCCTTCGAAGAATCGCAATTCTCCCTCATCCTCATAAGAGAGAATGTGGGTAGCGAGTCTGTCAATAAACCATCTATCGTGACTGATGACCAAAACACAACCCGCGAAGTTTTCGATCGCCTCTTCCAATGCCCGTAAAGTATTTACATCAATATCATTGGTAGGTTCATCGAGTAATAGCACATTACCACCTTCCTTCAAAGTGATCGCCAAGTGCAGTCGATTTCGCTCCCCACCAGAGAGCACATTCACCTTCTTCTGCTGATCTCCACCCGCAAAATTAAACTTACTGATATACGCTCTCACATTCACATCCTTTCCTTCCACTTGTATCAGGTCGTTTCCATCACCGACTACTTCGAATATCGTTTTCTCCGGTTTAAGCGAATCGTGTGATTGATCCACGTATGCTAACTTCACCGTGTCGCCAATGATGATGCTACCACTGTCGGGTTGTTCTTCGCCCATAATCATGCGAAAGAGGGTAGACTTACCGACACCGTTCGGCCCCACGATACCTACGATCGCATTTTTAGGAATAGACATATCAAAGTTCTCCATGAGCACTCTATTGTCATAAGACTTCGTTAGGTTTTTTATATCGATCACCGCATCACCCAACCTAGGCCCAGATGGAATCGTGAGTTCTAGCTTAGCCTCTTTATCTTTCTGTTCCGCGTTACTCATCGCCTCATACGCATTCAGTCTAGCCTTACCTTTCGACTGTTGCCCCTTTGCATTCGACCTTACCCATTCCAGCTCCCGCTTGAGCGCCTTTTGTCTTTTGCTGGCCGTCTTTTCTTCATTAGCCATACGATTCGACTTTTGCTCTAGCCAAGTACTATAGTTTCCTTCCCACGGAATCCCCTCGCCACGATCCAGTTCCAGAATCCAGCCAGCCACATTATCTAGAAAATATCTATCGTGCGTCACCGCAATCACCGTACCCGGAAAGGACTTCAGAAATTGCTCCAACCAATGTACACTCTCCGCATCCAAGTGATTGGTAGGCTCATCCAGCAGCAAGATATCCGGCTTGCTCAGTAGCAGTCTACACAGTGCTACTCTACGACGCTCCCCACCTGATAGCACCGAAACCTTGGCATCATCCGGAGGACAACGCAGCGCCTCCATCGCCTGATCCAGCGTCTGATCTACATCCCAACCACCGACCTGATCCATCTTATCCAATAGCTCACCCTGCTCATTAATCACCTTCATCATCTCATCTTCCGACAGCGGCTCCCCCAGTTTTGCAGACACAGTTTCGTATGCTGTCACGACCTCCATAATCTCTTTCAGCCCTTCTTGCACGATCTCCTTCACCGTCTTTGTATCATCGAGCACTGGCTCCTGCGCGAGATATCCGATCTTATATTCTTTATCGAAAGTGACCTTGCCTTCATAGTTGGTATCCAAGCCAGCGATGATCTTGATCAAGCTCGATTTACCCGATCCATTCAGACCGAGCACCCCGATCTTCGCCCCGTAGTAGAACGAGAGCCAGATATTATTGAGCACTTTCTTAGAAGGCGGAAAGGTCTTACTCACGCCTTCCATTGCAAAAATCACCTTTTTATTATCAGCCATATTTCAGTTCGTTTTATACTTATTTATTGTCTCGCATTAAAGAGTGCGAATATAAGAAAAGGAGTAGACCTATTGGCGTATCGCAGTTAGAAAGTAAATCATTTAGTATATCTAGCATCGGAATTCTGACATCCATTAATCCTACAAATCATAGTTCAGACAATTAGGTTATTTGGGGCCATTGCTATCCCAATATTTGGGATAGCAACCGCGTCGTCCGTTCCTACATCCCGATCGAAGAGGATCGGGATATACCACTACCACCGCTTGTCCGAAAAGGCTCGCTGCCGCATCGCGATGAGGAGGATCACTACCTCCATAGGGGCAAAATAGATTTATACTCTATTTATTACTATCTTATGAACTGATTTAGAATCTAATATTCATTTACAAACCTTACTCAGTGTTAAGATTATTTACTCTAATCATTTTTTTCTTTATCATTTTGTTAAGTGGTGTCATGGGGCAAATGACTTTAACTTTGGGAGATTTAAAAAATAAAAATAATCTTTATGTGTATGAGAAGAATCCAGCATTGCTGATGGACGTCAAATTAGATGGTGAACTTATAGACGGCAAAGACAGCCTATCCGTAATGTACTCCTATTTCATTGATTGTGTTTTAGCCCTGCAAAAAAATGACTTTTTACTTGAGGAGAGAATAGCAAATAAACTCTTTAATGCGGACTATACCGATGTTTGTCAAATGGGAAGTATTTCAGAAAAAGCCGAATGCGCATTAAGTGGTAAACTTAAACCATACTTCGCAATTAAATCTTTTGCGTGAGCGGTAGTAAGGGCGCTGATTTTTCATCAGCGGTCCAGATTTTTCATCTGGACGGGAGCGACAGCGCACCCCTGAATGACGCGACCGACCTAGCTAGAGAGGCGACGGCAGGAGACGAACTAGCTAGGTCGGTCACGCCCCAATAACAATGAAAATTACTATGCCTTTTACTTTTGGCTTTAAATAGCACGGATCTCTACAGCTGTTTATATAGCGTCGTTTTGTACTTCATTAATTTTAAGCTAAAAATCATTCTATATTTTTGATCCATTTTTCCAGTTGTTCCCAAATCACCAAGTCCTATCCTATAAATCTAACCATTAATCTAAAAATACGAGAAACTAAGGATCAAGAACCGTACATTTGATGAACAAGCAAATTCTTTATGCGCATGGTGCTCAAAATAATCGGTGAAAGTGCTCGATTGGCTATTGGTCAATTGAGTGGAAACCGACTGCGCTCATTTCTTTCCTTGCTTGGTATTACGATAGGTATATTTTGCATTATCAGTGTATTTTCTGGTGTGGAGTCTTTGGAGCACAATGTCCGTAGTAGTTTTGATAAACTTGGGAACGACATTATTTTTGTAGAGAAGTTTAGCTGGTCAGACTCTTTTGAAAAATGGTGGAAATACATCAAACGACCAAATCCGAGTTTTGAGGATTACTTAATGGTAAAAGAAAAAGTAAAGAGTGCGAGTGATGTTTCGTTTCACATTGCTGTAGGATTTACAACTTTGAAGTATAAGTCTAACAATGCACAAAATGTAATCATTATAGGGACTACGGCTGACTTTTTGGATATGTTCGCAGCCGAAATAGACAAAGGACGTAATCTTACCGCAGGAGAGTTTAGTAGCGGAGCCAACAAAGTTGTACTTGGGTATAAAGTGGCCGATGCATTATTTGGTAGTTTGGATCCGCTGGGGAAAACGATCAAAATGAAGGGGAGGAAGTATAAAGTTACTGGTATAATCGCTAAAGCAGGGGATGACATTATCAACGTGGCGGACTTTGACGATGCTGTCTTAGTGTCGGCGGCCTCGGCTAAATCCATGATCAACTTTAAGTCAAGATACGTACTAAAATCGTCCATAAACATTAAAGCTGCAGAAGGCAATACTATAGAAGACTTGAAGGATGAAGTGACTGGAGTTATCCGAGCCAATCACCGATTAAGACCTCGTGAAGATGACGACTTTTCGCTCAATGAAATGTCGATGTTGACTTCTATTTTAGATGGGGTATTTGTAATCCTGAATGCAGTAGGATTTATCATTGGCATCTTTGCGATCATAGTCGGTATGTTTAGTGTAGCTAATATTATGTTCGTTTCGGTCAAAGAACGTACACCACTTATAGGTGTCAAAAAAGCACTTGGCGCAAAGCATTATGTCATTTTACTAGAGTTCTTAATTGAGTCTGTGGTGCTCTGTATTTTAGGTGGACTGATCGGGCTAGCACTTGTGTATATGGTCACTATATTGCTAACTAATGTTGCAGGTTTTCCTATTTTCCTTTCTTGGAATAAGATTTTCATTGGGGTAGGGCTCTCGCTCTTAGTAGGTATTTTATCTGGAATTATTCCAGCGTATTTAGCTTCAAAGATGGATCCTGTGGAGGCTATAAGAGCCTGATAATCAATATTATTTTCGCTTTCCTGCCAATCTTCCTTTTTAAAATTGTTAAAAAGGTGGCTACAATCAATTCCTTGCAACATATATGGAATCTTTTTATATGTAAATTCAGTATACATCTAGATACAAACACCTGGCAGTTTCGATTGTGCGCTATCACTTAGTAATTGAGTGTTGTTTTTGAAAAAAAGCGCATATGTGAAGTCTACCAAAAAACAGAATTGTACTGATGAATACTGACAAAAGATTCTTATCCTGTTTAAGTGCCACTCTCCAAGCTTTTACCTGGGCATTTACCCTTTTTCTTCTTCCTACTACCGCAGTAGCAGAAGGTTCCATTGACTTTATTAACAATGACGGAAATCGATTATTTTATTTTGCCGAGCGCGCTCAGCAGTTAAAAGTATATGCCGCAGAGGGAGAGTTTATAAATTTTGGTGCCTCTCATGTAGGTATAGAAAGTGGTTTTATCAAGATATACAGACCAGATGGAACGCTACATTCTACCTACAACAATACGGGTACCAGTGTAGGTCAAGGTATCATTTATGATAACATTCAAGAACTAAATGGGCCTACTGGTGGTGGATCACTTCAAGGTGCTGGATACCAGCCAGCTATAGTGGAAGTAAATGCAAATGAGGCAGGTATATGGACAGTAACCTTAGGATATGGTGCTTATCAAAATTCAGGTTTTGATAATCTAATGAACAGCGAGCCTTGGACCAGAGCAGCTGATCAACCGACCAATAGGAGGGTGGTTTTGTCATGGGATATCACGGTATCCCAACTAGCTGGTGCTAATGATGGTGGCGAGATGATAACTGGTCGTGTATTCACTAACGAGTATCAATCTATAGTTAATGGAAATGGAAATACAACTTCCCCTACCTTTTATTTATTGACTTATGAGGGTTTGCAATTTCAGATAGACTATCAAGATGTAGATCCTTGGGGATTCCAAATTACTTCTAATAATAAGGGAATTGTTTCTGGAGATAATGTCCCTACTTATGGTTCATTTAACTTAGACGAAGTCGTAAGATCAGCCGATATAGAAACTTTTGATCCTGAAAAATTCTACCTTTTTGAGCCGCAAGCACAAGATAGGGATGGGATTTTTAACAATAAAGTATTTTTTAATCTACCTGATCCTAACTTACCTACGGAGGCTACTGTCACAGATATCGTGAGAGGTAATACGCATACTACTTGGCTATATGAACAAGCACCAGTATACGAAATTGAGATTTTAGATGTTGCATTATCAGCTAATGGCAGTGCGATTACCGATGTTTTGGATAGAACCAATGGAGCGCTCATTACATATAGATCTAATCTAGGCGGAAATGCTCAACTCGTCATAGATATTGACAATGACGGTATCTTTGGAAACAATAATGATAGAATAATAAACTCTGCTGCAACCGATGGGGAGAACCAAATATTTTGGGATGGGTTGGATCAGCAAGGTACACCACTAGACCAACAATTTAATAGAGCGCTATCTTACCGTCTGAGGGTAAATGCGGGAGAGTTACACCTTACCTTATCGGATATTGAAAATGATTTAGGGGGTGTTAGATTGACTAGATTAAACGGGAATGCACCTAGTGATCAATTTTTATATGATCACTCTCGACTAGGCGGTGCAGTTAGTGGCGATGGTGTTTTACCAGAACCAACTGCTGAACCATTTACTTTTTCTAATAATTTTGGAGATCTAAAAATACTAGATTACTGGACTTACGTTGCTAGTGTTTCTACGCTTTCCGAGTTGCTACTGGATGTAGTAGATGATATAGCGATACTACCTCCAGATACAGATGGTGATGGTATCCGTGATGACAACGATATAGATAATGATAACGATGGTATTCTAGATGCACTAGAGGCTTGCGCTGGAGTAGAAGGTGGAGCATGTTTTCCTAATAATCTTGACCCGGACTTTGATGAAGATTTTGATGGTATTCCAAATTACTTGGATGCAGATGATAGTGCTTTTGATTTGAACTGTGAGGATCAAAATGGCGATGGTAAATGCGATAACATTTTACTTGGTTTAGACCTTGATCAAGATGGTATTCCAAATCACCTTGACCTAGATGCAGACAATGATGGGTTGACAGATATATTGGAGGCCAACGCTACCATTCAAACGACTGTTGCCAATGGCAGAATCGTTGCGACTCAAAGTGACTTTGGAAAAAATGGATTGTTCAATCCACTGGGTACTGACAATGATAATTTGACTGCCCAAACAAATTATCAGATAAGTGATACTGATATTGATATGCATCCAGATGCGTATGATTTAGATTCGGATAACGATGGGATATATGATGTAGCAGAAGCCTTATTGATTGATGAAGATAACGATGGATTTATGTCTGAAGTAAATTCATCTGTTGATCAAGATGGACTGGTGATTTTGGCTGGTGAAAGTACTGCCAATTATATAGGTTTTGCACCTGATCAAGACGGGGATAGTGTACCGAACTACCTTGATAGAGATAGCGATAATGACGGCATACATGATGTTACAGAAGGTGGAAATGAAGATCCAGAAGATGATGGTGTCTTATCACTAATCAACACTACGAATGTGAATGCATTGGGTGTGGTAAGTTTCAGTATAGGACAGGAGGTTACTTCCAATGCGTCTAATAGAGACGGAGATATACTCCCTGATTATCTTGATTTAGATTCAGATAATGATGGGATTCATGACGTACTAGAAGCTGGTCTGGAAGATGCAGATAACGATGGTAGAATAGGTCTCGCAGTCAACTCGTATGGGCAATCTATCCTGAACAATCAAATAATTACCATTTCTTTTCCTAGTGATTTTGATAATGATGGAGTACCTAATTATCAGGATTTAGATAGTGATAACGATGGTCTTAATGATGTGTTGGAAGCTGGCTTGGAAGATGCAGACAATGATGGAATAGTAGGAGAAGGTATTCCTAATATAGATGAAAATGGAAGAGTGGATGGATCTACTTCATTCCCTTTCGATACGGACGGGGATGGTGTTTTTGATTATGAAGATCTAGATAGTGATAACGATGGTATTTTTGATGTTTACGAAAGCAATCTGCCTGATCCAGATAACGATGGTATTATAGGTGAAGGCCCTATCGAAGTAGGCGAAAATGGTCAAGTTATTTTAGCTGGAGGCGAAAATGCAAATACTTCTAATCCAACGGATACCGATGGTGACGGTATTCCAGATTATAGAGATTTGGATAGTGATAATGATACGATAAAGGACGAAGAGGAGTGTCCTCAAGGAGCACCTTGCCCTGATCTAAATCAATCAGGAGATCCTGACTATGTAGAAGCTAGTCCTGTTGCATGTCCTATACCTTTGATAAAGCCGTCAGTAGATCATGCAAATAGTATTTGCTCCTCTGAAATGCTAAGTCTTACTGTCAATGAATCAGACGTCTATGAATCGGCTTACCCAGGTGATGATATAACGTATACGTGGACGAATGCAAATGCGGTAGTGATGACGACGTCAACGAATCCTAACTATACACTTGCTGGAGATGATCCACTATTGGTATTGCCCATAACGGTAGTAGTTTCCGTAGATATAGACTGTGAATCACCAGCTTCGGATCCAGTAAATCCAGAAATAAAACCAACACCAGCAGCGATTGGGAGTTCTGAATTTGATAGAATTTGTGTTGGTGGTGAAGTACAACTGTATGCAGAAACAGTAGATGATGCTTCTTACCAATGGTTTTTTAATACCTTTCCTTTTTCAACCAGCCAAAACCCAATTATTCAATCATTGAATCAATCTACGAATTTCGGTTTGATTGTTACTTTGAATGGATGTACTAGTGAACGGGACGATGTAATGGTGTTAGCTGAAGAGCCTCCAGTGATAGAAGCATTAATGGGAGCAGGTACTTACTGTGCTGGTGAAGATATATTATTCACTGCAATCAATAACAACCCTGACTTAACAGGAAATCTGAGCTACACTTTTTCTGGACCAGATGGTCTTATGGTAGACGTATCTGTTCCTGCCAATGGAACATTTGAGTATACCGTTTCAAGTGTTGATTTCATTAACGGAGGGTCATATTCTTTAATAGTAGACAATGGTTCTGGATGTGCTTCCAACACGGAAAATTATAGTGTCAGTGTGACCGAAGGTCCAGATCAACCTGAGTTAGCTGTAGCAGATGTAAAGGTTTGTCCAGGAGAGGATATTGCGCTTAGTACCCAAATGTATGAGGGTCCAAGCGTAAGCTATGTTTGGACTTTAAATGGTGTAACAGTGAGTACGACAACCACACCAAGTTTAACTATCAATAATGTTGCCCAAGCGGATGCAGGTAATTATGCGGTGCAGGTTAGTACAGGCGATTGTGGTGTTTCCACTTCTGCTCCCGTGGCAGTTTCAATTACCGATACTTCTGTTTCTCCAAATATCGAAAATAACTTAACAGCAAATAACGCTTGCTCTGGTCAGGATGTCAACTTTAGAGTTGTTAACCCTACACCAGAAACAATCTATACTTGGTATAATCCTGACGGCTCTGTCAACGCTACGAATGTTAATGAAATTAATATTCTTAGCATTCAAATGTCCGAAGCAGGTACTTATAAAGTAGAGGCCAATATAGATGGATGTGTAACTTTGGAGGATGATTCAGAAATCCAGGTTTCTGAGGGTTTAACCACCCCTGAATTTGACGAAATAAATGTACAGACATGTGCAGGGCAAGATTTAAATCTGACGATAAATAATTTTTCCAGCACGACAAACACCACCTTCAGCTGGTATACTGACAGTGGTGTATTGATTACTCAGACCAGCGAACCGAACTTAACGATAACGGATACTGATCCTTCAGATAATGGAGACTATTATGTTGTAGTAGAGCAGGGAGATTGTGCATCTGGTGCGTCTGATCTAGTAAATGTAATGGTCACTACACCGCCGAATGAAATAGCGGAGGCTGGAATGAATAGTAGTTATTGTGAAAGTGCTGAAATAAATCTAGCGGCAAATACGCCGACACAAGGTACAGGTACTTGGACAAGTACAACAGCCCAGATCGTAGATATGAATAATCCTTCCACAGCGGTGAATAATTTAGCTGTAGGAGAAAATATGTTTATTTGGATTCTTAATGCAAATGGATGCTTAGACTATAGTAGGGATACGGTTATTATCAATGTAAGTGATGTGCCTGCTGAGACAGCAACTATCCTTAATACTGAATTGAATATCTGTGTATCAGATGCCAATAATCTAGTCTTGAATGCTGATAGCGTCAGTGAAGGTATGGGGCAATGGAATCAAGTGTCGGGTCCAACTACAGTTGGTTTTGATTCTGAAAATGAGAATACTACAACAGTAAATGGGATCACACCAGGAACGTATACTATTGAGTATTTGCTAAGCACCGCAGCATGCGGAACATTTAGCGATGACGCATATACTTTTACGGTAGATGCACTACCAAATGAAACCGCAGCAGCTGGACCAGATCAGGTTTATTGTGATGGGGTAGAAGTGATCGCTCAAGCTACTATGCCAGGACAAGGTATAGGCCAATGGACAAGTAATACAGGTGCTGTATTTTCAGACGTAAATAATCCTAATGCAACTGTAACTGGATTGACTGAAGGCGAAAATATTTTGACTTGGTCCCTATCTAATGGAGTATGTGAAAATTACGATAATGATGAAGTAAGTATTCAGATATCTACTTCTCCAAGTGAGCAAGCAACGGTAATAGAAAATGCTATTCAGATATGTGAAAGTGATGAATTAATTTTATCTGCAATGATGCCTAATGAGGCTAATGGAAACTGGATACAAGTGGGTGGTGCACCGACTAATATTGCTAACCCAACACAGAATGAAACAATGGTTTCTTTCAGTGGTTCAGGAGATTTTACATATCAATGGCAACTGTCAACTGCAGATTGTGGTACCTATAGTAATGCAACGGTAGAAGTAACCATAGATGCTGTTCCAAACGAAAATGCGGAAGCAGGGGAGGATCAAAATACATGTGGTACAAATGTGGTCTTATCCGCAAGCACAGTTACCAATGGGGAAGGATTCTGGTCATCGACTTCTGGAACTATTCAAGATCCAAATGACCCCAATACTACAGTTTCAGATTTACCAGCAGGAGATCATACTTTTACTTGGACACTATCAAATGGTACTTGCCTTGATTATTCAAGTGATGAAGTGATGATATCAACTAGTGAGGCTCCTAACGAAATAGCTGAAGTCGTAAATGATGTAATTTCTATTTGTGCTAATGAAGGAAATAATTCAACCAATATAGTTGCTATCGATCCAAGTATGTCTTCAGGACTATGGACGCAGGTTTCTGGACCGAATTCACCAACTATTGATGACGACACTAATGCAAATACTTCTATAAATGGATTAATCACGGGTACCTATGAATTTGCTTGGACACTAAGTATGGGAAGTTGTCTTGATTTTAGTTCTGATATCATTACCTTAAATGTAGATGAAATACCATTTAATGTTTTTGCAGATGCAGGAAGCAACCAATCTGTCTGTGGTACCAATAATACAAATTTAAATGCAGGATCACCACCAGTTGGCAGTGGCCGATGGTCTATATTTAATACCAGTGGTGCTAGTGTGGACGAGGTTATGAATCCTAATTCGCAGGTTACATTGATGGAAGGAGAAAATGTTTTTGTGTGGTCACTATCAAACGGTGGATGTGAGAATTATGATCAAGATACCGTTCGAGTATTTTTTACCATGCCTGATGAAATGGCAAGTGTCCTGACTACGGATATAGAATTATGCGAGTCTGATCTAAGTGATATTACCTTGAATGCCGAAACTACGGTTGATGCAAATGGGGTATGGACACAAGTAAATGGTCCCAATAATGCAAGTATTGATAATCCTAATAATCCTGAAGTAAATCTTTCAGGATTGACTGCGGGAAGCTATACATTCCAATGGACTTTGTCTGAAGGGGATTGCTTAAACTATGATATGGATGACATTACGATCAATATTTCAGCATTGCCCAGTGAAGATGCAAACGTTGCTCAAGATGAACTAGTAGTATGCGGAGATGATCAGACTACCCTGGATGCTGTTACTCCTGCTAATAGTATGGGGGCTTGGTCAACAACTAGTAATGCAACTATCGTGAATATAGATGCAGCGACTACTGTAGTGAATAACCTACAAGCTGGAGAAAATGTTTTTACATGGTCACTTAGTAGTGGTAACTGTATTGATTTTTCTACTGCAGATTTAATGGTTATTGTAGAACAGGGGATTGATGCAGTAAATGACAACTATACCGTTCAGTCTGGAGCGGCTATCAATGGAGAGAATCTTGTCGATAATGAAAACTTCAATAACAATACCGACTGGACGATTTCACTAGTAGGTAATCCGATTGGAGTGACACTGAGCGATAGTGGTGTTTTTGATTATACACCAGCCGCTAACTTTTCAGGAATCTACACTTTCGAATATGAAATTTGCGATATGAGTTGTGACGCTTGCGAAAGAGCGCTAGTAAGCATCGACGTGCTACCTGCTGAAATAGTAGCGTGCGATGTTCCAAATGTATTGACTCCAAACAACGACAATAAAAATGACGCTTTAATTATTGATTGCTCTAATCAATATGAAAATAATATCATTCAAATTTTTAATAGGTGGGGCGATAAAGTTTATGAAAAAGTTACTTACCAAAATGATTGGAGAGGAACTTATGAAGGGGATGATCTTCCAGCAGGTACTTACTTCTATGTCTTCAAAAAAGATCGAGCAGAGACGGAGGCAATAACAGGATACGTAACCATATTAAGATAAACTTCAGACTACTTATTAGTATTAAATAGTAATTAAGATCATGATGAATAAAATAGTTATTTCCATTTTTTTACTTGGATTTTTCTTTCAAGTACAAGCGCAACACAATCCGCAATTCACGCATTTTATGTTTAATAAATTGCTTTATAACCCAGCATATGCTGGTAATAGAGATGCCTTAGCTACCTCTGCGGTTTATAGAAATCAATGGATAGGAATAGATGGCGCACCTACTACGGTTAACTTTAATGTACACACCCCATTCGCTGGTAAAAGAGCGGGTATTGGCTTATCTATAGTAGCGGATAAGATCGGGGTTGTAAATACCACGTTTGCTAATCTCTCTTACAACTATCGAGTACAAGTAGGGGAGCACTCTAAGCTTTCCTTAGGTATTTCAGGTAGATTGGAGCATGGCCGTATGGATCTCTCTAATGTAAATGCTCATGATGGAGATGATGACTTTATTATGGATGATATGACTCGATCAGTTCAGCCAAATTTTGGTTTAGGCTTATTCTTATCTAGTAAGAACTATTACGTTGGTGTTTCTTTGCCAACAGTATTAGAAAACAGTCTTTATACTGATGCTGGATTCGAATCCGTATATCGCACCTTTTATGCAATGGGTGCAGTCGTTTTCAATATGTCCGAAAACGTAAAGTTTAAACCTTCTGTACTTTTGAGTTACAATAAGAATGCGCCTTTTGATATGGATCTTAACGCTAGCTTTTTATTTATGGATGCACTTTGGTTAGGCGCTACTTACCGTCTAGATGATTCTATAGATGCACTTGTACAGTACCAGTTCTCACCTAGTCTAAGAGCGGGAATGGCTTTTGACTTTACGACTTCAGAATTGAATGCATACACATCAGGTGGTTATGAAATAATGCTTGAATATATCTTTAACAAAGATGGTAAGCAATTGACCAATATTAGATACTTCTAAGAACCAATTTAATCCAAGCATTAAAAAAAATTATTAAGCGATGCAAATAATAAAAAATTATATCCTATTGACGCTTATGATCGGTATAACGGTACCGACATTAGTTGCTCAAGATGAAACAATCGATTACGGCCTATCTGGTGTTTCCAATATCGTATTAGCGCTTAATAGATTAGAGTCTAAAAAAGCTAAATCTTCGGAAACAGCGAAAGCAATGTATGAAAATTTAGGATTTAGTAAAGCTGCTGCATTATATAAAAATGAAGCGCTACTTGAAAAATCCAACAAAGAAGTTTGGTCTAAACTAGGAAATGCGGCTCGATTAAATGCCGATTATGAGGAGGCAGTATACTGGTATGAAAGAGTAATTGCCGATGGACCAGTACCTATGGATATCCTTTATTATGCGCAGGCATTACAGGCCACAGGAAATTGTAAAGAGGCCATTAGGTGGTTTAGCTTATATAATGCATCTCCCGCTACCGAAAAAGTTTCATTCATCAATGATTGTTCTGATATAGAAAGTTTCTTTAATTTTGAAGAAGTTTCGATGCGTAATTTAGAAGGATTAAATAGTGAAAATCTAGAATTTTCTGCGCAGCCATATAAGGATGGAATAGTTTTTACATCTAATCGGAAATCAAATAAATTTTCAAGGCTTATTGATAATTGGACCTCAAATAACTTTACAGATTTATATTACAGTAAGAAAATTGGCGACTCTTTTTCAAAGCCTAAAGTATTGAAAGGTGGAGTAAACGGCAAGTTTCATGATGGTGTAGCAACATTCTCCGAAGACGGATCAATGATGTATTTCACAAGGAATGATAAATCTAGTAAAGCTGAAAGCGGGACTAAAAATTTAAAAATATACGCCGTTTCTAATGGCAATGCAGTGAAGTGGAGTATGGCTGAAGAACTACCATTTAACAGCAATGAATTTTCTTCCTGCCACCCAACGGTAACTCAGGATGGAAATACCATGTATTTTTCATCCGATAGACCGGGAGGTTTTGGAGGAATGGATATTTATTCGACTACTAAATCAAATGACTCTTGGAGTACGCCCGTAAACATGGGTCCTAGTATTAATACTGCTGGAAATGAAGTTTTTCCGTTTGTTACCACAGAAGGAGATGTCGCATTTTCGTCAAACGGTCATCCAGGACTTGGGGGACTAGATGTTTATGTTGCAAGACAATCTACGGAAACAAAAAAATGGGACAGAATGGTAAATGCGGGTCAACCTTTTAATTCTGAAAAGGATGACTTTGGTTTCTATATGGATAGTGAAAATAATAAAGGTTATATCTCATCTGGTAGAACGGGTCAAACGGGCAATGATGATATCTATGCATGGCAGAGTGAGGCAGCAGTTGATTTTTTCCCAATACTTTCATTCGAGCAAAATTTTTGTGTAGTTGAAAAAGGAACTAAGACTCCGCTAAAAAATACAAATATTAAAGTCGAGCAAAATGAAGATCAGGAAACAAATCAAATGGATTTAAAAACAGACCAATTTGGAATGTTTAGTGTGACGGTTTGGCCTAACACAAAATTAGCAATGGATCTAAAGAAAGATGGCTTTTTAAATAATGTGGAAAATTGGTCAACAACAATGACCAAAGCAGAGACTTCATCATGTGTATATTTAGAAATGGCAAAAGAAGAAGTCGTAACTTTAAAAGGAATTATTGTTGATGCATCAAACAATGATTCCCCAATGAATAACGCAGAAATAACGATTATCAATAAATGTACTGATAAGGAGCAAAAGTTAAAATCTAACGCAAAAGGTATGTTTGAAGTTAAAATCCCATGCGATTGCGATTATAGGGTTGTTGGATCTAAAAAGACTTTTGTAAAGCATAGTAAATCCATCAAAACAGGAAACGCAAATTGTTCGCAGACAAAGGATGTTAAACTAGTGTTGCGAAAGCCTGCCAAACCAGTTCCCGTGGTTGCACCTACGCCTACTTTTAACAACAAGCGTCTTGAGGTAGGAGCAATAATTGCTTTACAAAATATCAATTATGATTTCAATAAAGCGACCATTCGTTCTGATGCTGCAGTAGAATTAGATAAAGTAGTTAAGCTACTTAATACTTATCCAAACTTAAATATAGAATTAGGTGCTCACACAGATGCAAGAGGTAGTGATGATTACAATCTATCGCTTTCAGGAAAAAGAGCTTTTTCTGCTAGACAGTACCTGCTCGATAAGGGCATTCCTCAAGAAAGAATTACTTCTAAAGGTTATGGTGAAACTCAACTATTGAACGCTTGCCAGAATAACATAAAGTGCTCAGAAATTGACCATGAATATAACCGTAGAACAGAAATAAAAGTTGTTAAATTTTAAAACATCTCTGACAGAACCAACACATATATAATAAAAAGATAAATACTAAAGATTTTATTGTCAGTAGATTATCAATTTGATAAGTGCTCTATCCACTAGGATAGGGCATTTTTTATTGCTATGATTAATTACACTTTTTTGAGTATTAATGCCCAAATTCATGTATTTTTGAGGTCTATTTTATATCAATACCTTTAGTAAGAAGAATTTCAAAAATTTTGCCGATGAGCAGATTGCTTCATATCATAGCATTCTTTTGTATTACTATTCCAGCTTTTGCACAGCAGACTCCTTTATTTACTCAATACAGAGAAAATTATTCTATAATCAATCCAGCTATGCTAGGGAGTGATTATTTATTGAATGAACAGAATTTAGATTTTGGTATTTCCTTGAGATCCCAGTGGAACAATCTTGATAACCATCCTGTAACACAGACGGTAAGGGGAAATTTTATATATGAAAGATCAGGCATCTCTATATTAAGTGGTGGATACTTAATCAATGACAAAACTGGTCCTACTAGCCATACAGGTCTTTATGGCAAAATAGGTGGTGTGTTATCTGATGATCCCTACTGGGGAGGTATAGCCATGGGTGTATCCATTGGTATACAACAATTTCGTATTGATGCTTCTAAACTAATTCTTAGACAAGAAGGGGATATTATTGCACTTCAAGATCAATCTAAGATTGCACCAGATGTAGGATTTGGTTTTTATTTTTATAAACGCTTTGATAAAGGTTGGTTCAATGAAGACCTAGTATATGCTGGGATTTCTATTCCACAAGTATTAGGATTGAATGTTGCTTACACGGAGAATAACTCAAATTTTGACATTCGTAGACAACAGCATATAAATCTCGTAGCTGGGTATTATAAAATGTTAGATAACAATAGATTTATTGAGCCATCTGTCTGGATTAGATATGTGGCGAACGCACCTATTAGTGTAGATGTCAACTTTAGATATCAGGTCAATAAAAGTGTATTTTTTGGTTTTGGTGGAAGTATAGCCAGAACCCTTCATTTTGAAACGGGCTTTGTTATAGGCAATCAACTGCGTTTAGGTTATGGGTTCGATTATCCATTCAATACGATAGGACCTGTTGGTCGCAGTACACACGAAATTAATTTAAGCTTTGCATTGGAAAGATAATATGAAAAACATTATACCTACATCATACCTATTCGCCAAGCTATGTTTTATAGCTGGCTTGTTAGTATCGACTACTATTCTATCTGCACAGACTAATGTCGTTCTACTAGAACAAAAAGCAGGCGTCATTGGCGATCAAATTTGCTTTGAGATAGGTTTGCAAAATTTTGACAAAAAGGGAATCGGAACATACCAGATTTCCTGGGATAATACTATTTGTAAGCTAGGCGCATTAAGTGCTAAGAATAACAATTTCTTTTTGTCGGATTCGAAAATTACCAACGCTAACAATATTTCATTTTCTATTACGGAGACAATGATGTTAGAACTACAAATGGGTATGATTCAAGCGGAGATTTGCTTAGACGCTATTGCGGAAGGAAAAGGTATAGTTAAGATTGACAAATTAAATTCTACATCTAATAGTTTTATCCAAAATGGGAGTATTACTATTTCTAATACTTTTCTAGCAGGGGAAAAGATAATAGCCGAGAAAATTTTCACCCCTTCTGGTGTAGAGGCATGTGTTGAAATAACGGTAGAAGGCTTCACCGACGTTAATAGATTAGAGTTTGGCTTAACGCCTCCGACTCCAATTGGTACATTTACTCGGACTACTAACTTTAATCCTAGTTTAGCTGGTCTTTCAGAAACAAATATTACAGATGAGTTCTTTGGAAAGAGATTTATTTGGTCTGCCCCTGACCCAGCTGCTGGAGTAACGCTTATGGATGGCTCTGTGATACTAGAATTTTGTTATGATGTAACTGGGTCTTCAGGCCAATCAGTAGAAATTGGTTTTACAGGTCCATTCACATTTGATAAAACGGATGGGAGCACAGTTTCTACTATGACTGAGTTTGGCTCTATCACCATAGAAAACCTTGCTCCACTAGAGATTGTAGATGATTTCGTCTCTCCAGATAATTGTTTAGCCACGGATAATGGCGAAGTTCAAATCACTCCGCAGGGTGGTGCCCCACCATACACCTTCATGTGGTCAAATATGACAATAGGCAAAGATCTGGCGAATGTTGCTGGCGGCTCTTACACCGTGACTGTATCAGATTCTGGGACACCTGTTAATCAAATTACCATGACTTATGAGGTGCCTTTTGACACTATTACCCCTATCGCAAGCGTAGGTCCTATAGCAGACCTTACGTGTACAGATCTAACTATTACTTTAGGGGATAACAATACCTCTATGGGTTCAGATTTTGAGTATCAGTGGCTAGCGCTGGCTGATGGCAATATTGTATCAGGTCAAACAGATATAAATGCAGTAGTTGATGTGGCAGGAGAGTATTCTTTCAGAGTCACTGATGCCAGCAATGGATGTACGACGGAGACCCTATTCACCGTATCTGAGGATAAGGATTCACCTAATGTAAATGCTGGTGAAGATCAATCACTTCCTTGTACGGATGACGATTTTATATTGACAGCTATGAATGACCAAGGAATTACCACTTTGACCGCAAACTGGGAATCTATGGATGGAACCATTGACAATGCTGTTGATCAACTTAGCGTCGTGGTTTCTACGCCAGGTACCTATAACGTTACCGTAACCAACTCTAGCAATGGATGTACGAATACGGATGATGTAACTATCTCAGCCTCGATAGCTCCCAGTGTTATGCTCGACGGAATAATTGACAATCTTAACTGTGATCAAAGTACAGTACCCATAAATATAACTACGGACAGTGATAATATCATAAATTGGACGACGACTAGTGGCAGTATTGATAGTGGAGTGGATATGAGTTCCGTGATTGTATCTAGTACAGGAACTTATATTGGAGAAGTAACGGATCCGAATACAAATTGCAGTGCAGTGATTGAAGTCGAGGTGATGGGTAACACTTCGGAGCCAACAGTAGATGCCGGAGAGGATACCGCTTTCAATTGTTCGGAATCAACGGCTACAGTTACAGGTACTACTGATACGCCAACAGGCACTATCGTATGGTCTGATAATGGAGGAAATTTTGTGGGCGATGAATTATCTCTAACGGTAAATCAAGCGGGTCTTTATACCTTGAGTATCACCAACGAATTTGGATGTGAACGTTCGGATGAAGTTATGGTCACTGCAGATACGATTAGTCCACTGGCAAATGCGGGCGCAGATTTCGAAGTAGGTTGTATCGGCAATGATATAAATCTTGATGGCACAGCTTCCAGTCAAGGAGCAGAGTTTACTTATATGTGGTCTACTTCAGATGGCATTTTAGCTTCTGGATTTAATACTTTGACACCTTTGGTTAGCTCAGCAGGGACTTACGATTTGATCGTTACCAATAGTGATAACGGTTGCACAAGCTTGTCTAATGTAGTAGTTGGTATCGAAGGCAACCTTAGCCCCGCTGATGGCGGACCAGATTTTAGTTCTTGCGAATCCACGGCCTCATTGTCAGGAAATACTTCATCTGGGATTACGGGCATGTGGACTTCCACTTCATCTGCCAATATTGATAACCCATCACAAGCTGACATAGCTATCACTAATTTGCAAGCTGGTGAGAATGCATTTATTTGGTCACTATCTACGGCGGATTGTCAAGATTACAGCAGAGATACAGTTAAGATAACATTCGAAAGTACACCTACTGCTGTTGAGGATATTCAGAGCATTCCCTTAGACTCTACCTCCACTGGTTTTTATGTTTTGAACAATGATAATATTGCTAACAATGACGGAGTTACAGTTGACTTTCAGTCTATGGATCCAAATTTTATGGACTTGGGAGATGGAGTATTTAGCTATACTTTCCCCAATGATTCCCTTTTTACTTTTAGCTTTTCTTATGTCGTATGTTCGGAGATGTGCCCATCACTATGTGACAGCACTACGGTTACTATTAATCGGGAAGAACCTATGATAGAGCCTGTTGATCTCGATGCCTTGCCTAACGCTATCACACCTAATGGAGATGGACTTAACGATGCACTTGTATTTGACATTATGCTACTCAATCCACAAGATTATCCCAATCCAGAATTGGTCGTATTCAACCGCTGGGGAGATATCGTTTACAAGCAGCGACCTTATGACAACAACTGGCAAGGTACCAATCAGAGTGGAGGAGAACTACCAGAAGGAACCTATTATTTTATCAATCGCCTTAGCATTCAAAACAACGAGCTACTTAGAGGTGACATCACGATCATCCGAGACTAAACTTTAACATAATTTAGGGCTCATAACACTCGTATTACATAAATATACCATGCATGGGGTATTTTTAATCAAGATATTAACCATAACTTTATCCTAAGATTCAAAGTTCATCCTGAACTAAATGGGTACTTCTTTGCTTTAGGACAGCCTATTTGAATCTAGACTTTTTAATTAAAAGTCGATTACGATTTGAGTGAGTTGGTGATTCGACTCACTTTTTTTTTGTGCATCTAGGATTATTTGAATGTGGGCGTGTCCCTCATTTTCCGCCGAAAAGGCGTCAATTCGGGTCAGGCTATGCAGCACTCCACATCCGTTTCGGTCCTAGCGGACTCCGCCAAAAAAGGCGGCTGCTTACTATCCTTCACGCAAATTTTTTAAATCAATTCTTCTTAGCCCATTAAAATTTTTGGAAAAAGAATTAGGAAAGAGTACGCTTCAGGTATATATTTGGAGTAGGGGTGAGTGAGTTTTGCATATATCAATAAATGAATAAATACATAGTTATTTAAGATCACTTCCCTTGAATTAAATCTAAAACATTAGTAAAATTCTGTAAAATGATTGCTGAAATATTAAAATTTCATTTGTTGAATACTATAGCAGAGGTCATGCGACACGACAGCGAGTATTAATTTTCAGATTAGTAATTTGATGGAACAAGACTACACGTCTAGTTCGATTAATAAATCTAGACACTCATGTAAAATTCATACGATCATAGGATATTTTAAACTAACCTGTAATTTGTATCTTATACCTATTTCGCCATTTTCGCAGATTGTCTCCATTGCCTCAAAGAGAGCATCTTGATATTTATTTGCTTGAGTTTCGACCCAATTAAAAATGAGATGCATAAATAAATTTCTAAGAATATTATTTAATAAGGATACTCAGAAGTAAAAGGAGATAACCGCAGAGCAGGCTTGTCCCAATTTTCGATTATCTTCTTATGGTTGTATAGGTAATCCTTCTTGTGGACATCTCTAGAATAAAATAATAATAAATACTTTCAACGGATGTCCCCCAAAGACCCGCTCCCCAATAAACCAACCCTCCCGCGAAAAGGATAGGAATGAGGCGACCTTAGGAGCAGTCCGGTAGGACCAAAGCGAACGCGGCGTCATGGAGAGCCTGACCCGTAGGGATTCGCCCAAAAAAAATAAAGGCCTATTTTACTTGCTGAGATTTACCTTAACGACAATAGATTTTGAAATCGGTGTCTCACTTTTTCTTCCATACTGATCATGCGGCACGAGGACATTTGTCTCAGGAAAGTAGGTCGCCAAATTACCACGAGGAATGTCATAAGGAACTACCATAAAGGATTTAGCTACTCTAGTTTGCTCATCGTAATGGCTACTTATATCTACATAGTCTCCCTTTTTTAGACCCGACTGCTTGACATCTTTTTTATTCATAAAAAGAACTCGCCTTCCATTCTCGATTCCACGATAGCGATCATCCAATCCATATATAGTCGTATTATATTGATCATGGCTGCGAATAGTCATCATCGTATACTCGTCCTCTTTTAGGGATAAATCACTAAGCTGATTCACGCTAAACTTGGCTTTGCCATCCGTATTATTAAACTTTTGCTCCCGCGCAATATTAGGTAAATAAAAACCCTCAGGATTTCGCACGCGTTTATTGTAGTTGTCGAAGCCAGCAATATTTGCCTCTATGGCAGCACGGATGTTGTCGTAGTCCGCTATGAAATTATCCCAGTCAATTGACTTATCCGCAAAGAGTGCATTGGCGATTCCTGCAACTATAGCAGGTTCACTTTTGAGCATTTCGGACTTTGGTTCTAAGGTCCCTTGACTACTATGTACAATTCCCATAGAATTCTCTACACTTACAAATTGCTCTCCATTTGCCTGTTTGTCTATTTCCGTACGACCGAGGCAGGGGAGTATCAATGCTGTATTGCCGTGTACCAAGTGACTTCGATTAGGCTTAGTAGAAACGTGTACTGTTAACTCACAAGACTCCAACCCCTTGGCGGTATAATTGGTGTCAGGCGTAGCAGAAAGAAAGTTACCACCCATGCCAAAAAATACTTTGGCTTTCTTTTCGGCCATGGCTTTTATTGCATGCACTACATTGTAACCTTCCTCCTTTGGCGGTTCGAACTTAAAATTTTTCTTTAAATTATGGTATAGATCATCCGTGATTTTCTCCCAGATGCCCATGGTTCGATCACCCTGCACATTACTATGCCCACGCACAGGACAGGTGCCACCACCAGGAATACCAATGCTCCCTTTTAGCAAAAGTATATTCACAATCTCTTGGATGATATCGACACTGTTAGCATGTTGCGTAATGCCCATAGCCCAGCATATTATTATCTTCTTTGACTCCGCTATCCATTTTACTGCTTTTTTTACAGCAGATTTTTCTAGACCACATTTATCCAATAAATCATCGATCTTATATTTCTCTAAGTCTGTTACTAATGAATCATAGCCTTTGGTTTTATTTTGGATGAAGGACTGATTCAAGACACTGCCTGGCGCTTTTGCTTCCATTTTAAGCAGCATCTTCAGCATACACTTCAGCAAAGCAGCATCCGTATTTATTCCCAGATTGAGGTAGAGGTCAGTAAGTTTTTTACCACTACCGAGCATATGAGATACCTTCTGCGGATGTTTAAAATTTAATAGCCCCGTCTCTGTTAATGGATTTATACTGATAATCTTGGCATTATTCTTTTTTGATTTCACCAAGGCAGATAACATACGGGGATGATTTGTCCCAGGATTTTGACCAATGACGATTACCAAGTCTGTAATATAAAAATCCTCCAAGGTCACGGAGCCTTTACCAATCCCAACAGTATTAGTCAAGGCCACACCGCTCGACTCATGACACATGTTGGAGCAGTCAGGAAGGTTGTTGGTGCCAAACTTTCGCACCATGAGCTGGTAGAGAAAAGCAGCCTCATTGGACGTTCTTCCCGAAGTATAAAAAATAGCCTCATCTGGTGACGCGAGTGAACTCAATTGCTCAGCTATGAGCTTGAAAGCAGCTT
>ENA-ORXT01000802-ORXT01000802.1-marine-metagenome-genome-assembly--contig:-NODE-802-length-46580-cov-4.333462_pt1 | contig 46580 bp, 38 predicted proteins | sample MGYA00237868_ERZ511482 | MGnify/ENA metagenome assembly ERZ511482
TATAAATCTGATTCTATTACGACGTCTCGTTAGAAGTTGGGAAACAACCAATTACGGATGGTTCAAATTCCCAAATAATCCTTTTACGATCTGTTCCGCCTGATACCATTTCCAATTGCTCCTCAGAAAGCTCAGTATCTTGAGCATTAGCTGCAGGGATATTTATATAGATTGTAGAGTTATCAGTTTGATCTCTTACAACTAGCGTCTTACCTTTTGGAAGATCTAAAGGGGCTCCTATTTCTGCCTCAATAGTTGCTACTGGGTTTGAAACTAATTTTTGTTTGAAAACTGGATCATCCCAGCATTTTTGCACTACTTGTGCATACATTTCTTGTTGTTGTGAAAAATTCATTGTTTAAAATTTATTACGTTAAAAAATTATTTACATTTATTTTATGTGCTAATTCGAAGCACTTGGAAAACTGTTCTACTCTCTAATTTTGCATAACCTCTCTAGGTGTTTGTGCAAATTCACTCGTAAATTTATTTGTAAAATATGAATGATCTTTACACCCTATTCTGCTGACAACCTGGTTGACTGATTTGTACTCCTTATTTTTAAATAATTGTTTCGCATAAAAAAGCTTTAAAGTGGAAAAATATTTATTTGGAGTCAATCCAGTTAAACCTTTCACCTTCCTAAAAAAACTCCTCTCACTCATAAATAGTTTAGACAAAAACAATTGCAAATCAAATTTCTTCAAAGAAACATGTTCTATAAAAAGTGACTCCAAATTAATCAACCACTCAATATCCTCTTTAAATAATACAACACTCTTATCTCGATATTTATTAATTAATTCCGGAAACTGAAGACTATCATTTATTTTAATTTCTATTTGTTTTTCGGTTTCTATTTTAATCATTTCCGCAATTAACTTCTCTATAGCTTCACTATTTTGAAGTACGACTTCATTTAAGTTCTGATAGCTGATGGAGTCGTTCGCTTGTTTATATGCTTGGATTCTTTTTATTTCTAACAATGGTTTTTGAATCTGCAAAGCTATGTCAGATAAAATGGTTGAGGAGTGAATGTCGATTTGTTGCTTTAGTGTTTCCATCTGTAAAATTGTTTTATTGTTAATGTAAATATGGTTACTTATATAAGCTGAAAATTGCCAATGATTATAAATTTTCAGTGTTTGTGTCGGTATTATATCTGTTGTTGTTTTAAAATATTCTATAAGTACACACTATTATGTTGTACATAAACACACTTATGCTGTCTCTTAATAGATGTACAAATGCCAAAAAAGTGATGGCACAAAAAGTTATTTAACTTAAATATTTCTATTACTATCTCTACTGATATCTAGGATGTTATAGAAACCGTGGCTTGTATATTATGTAGTATATTCATTTCAATCTCATTCTATAAGTAGAGATTGCATTATTCTTGACAATAAACTCCGATCGTCTGTAATTATCTCTACCGTAGCAGACATGTTCGGCTCGAAATGTATCTCTTCAATATATTCTGTAATCATTGGTGTTTCAATTTTGACTATGGCTTCATAATATCTCTGGTCTTCTATAAAAATAGATGATGCCGAAATTTGATCTACAGTCGTAATATAATATCCAAATTCCTTGTATGGATAGGCATCAAACTTTATAATTGCTTTCGCATCTGCTTTTATTTTTCCTTTTCGAAGACTCGGTACAGCAGTCCGCATATAATATTTGCTGGCATCTTGGTTTGATGGAAATATTGTGGCTAGTTCTATTTCTGGGTTGACAAGTGTATTTGTTTTCATTGCAGAGGGTAGTTCTATTTTACCATCTATGGTAGATTCAATGTAGTATGTGTCTTCCCATTCAATTATGGTGTTATTTAACTTCTCCCATAATTCTCGAACCGTAAATCTTGATGATTCAATAGCGTTTGAATTATTTTCGGATAACACACTGCCTGTTAAAGCTAAAGACTCCTTCTTTATACTATTGCGGATTATCTCTCGCTTTACTTGTTCAAGCGTTTGGTTTAATCGAGTCAATTTTATTTGAGAACCTTCTAGTTCTTGTTCACTTATGAGTCCTTCTTCTAACAATTGTTGATTTCGATTGATTTCTTTTTGTAAGATTTGGCGCTCTGATTCTGAAGCTTGTAATTGCGAATTAAGTTTTAGGTTGAGTTCGTCTACTAAATTTATTTCTGACTTGGCATTTGCCAGTTCTAAGGATATGCCTTCTTTGTTTTCTAATTGTTTTAATGCTTTATAGGCGACTTGAAGACGACCAAAATCAGTCTGCATCATTCCTAAGGTCAAGAAGGATGGCATGTTTACATTGTTTATTTTTCCATTAGAGCCGATAAGCTTTGTTAGAAGTGATTTTATTATATTGATATCTTCAGCCTTCGCGGTGTTTTCAACATAAAAGATATGTTGTCCTTTGCTAATCGTCTCATTAGATTCAACAAAAATTTGTTCGATTCTTCCATTCACTTTAGATTGTAAAATAACTGGCGGGTTATCACTGCTCAAGACTCCTCTACAGACAATTTTATCGGGATATTTAACTAAGCCAGAGAATGTAATTAAGCCTAGTGTAACAATCGCTGTGATTAGAATACCACTTCTCAATAACCAACCAGGCGTTTTTTCTATTAAATCATTTACTTCGGTTGTCGCAAAAATGTTTTGTGACGGAACAAGTGACTCTGCTTGCTCATTTCTTGCATTCTGATCTTTAGAGTATAAGTCAATAATAGCTTTTTGCGTATAAATAATTGGTGTTTAGCCAGAATTATATTAGCTCATAGAGGACTTGCTCGGAGCTTTGGATATCCCTAGATGACTCAAATTACCAGTCGCACTTCGTAAGCCATTACTAATGTCTATTTGGAGTTGGCATTGGCCAAATGCATGAATAACATGGAAACTAAATGCGTCCAACTATTAATTTCTTTGCTATGTTTATCCGAATTATGTGTAGTGACTATTTTTTTGAAAATATCTCGATCAATAAGTTTGAGAACTTGGCTAATCCAAAAGGCAACCTAAGTTGTTTTACAATGTCCTTTCCGTTAGTTACTACTCGCACCCTGGAACTTACTCTAAACATTCCAGAAAAGCCAATATACAAATTTTATGATAGGCTCATATAGCCTGAATCGTTTTAACATTTGGCAGTATCTTTTAGTTAACCCTTGTAAAGAAACAACAAACTAGATCTAGATAAAAGCCATCTTTTGCCCCCTTTCTCCTATTTTAGCGTCTCAATAAGAAACGGTCATTATGAATTTGAGCAATTTAACAAAGTCTAACAACCCAATGCTGAGTGATAACGCTATCAATAAGGCTGCTACTCAAGCGGGTCCCATTTCCAGAACTGAGGGCGGACAAATGACAGTCTCAGGAGCTGCTACGAAAACAGTCGTATTAGTCCTTATTCTGTTGGCTACGACCTTGTATAGTTATACATTCCCTTCACAGATATTGATGACAGTCGGTGCTCTTGGTGGAGCAGGAGTCTACTTTCTGACGAGCTTCAAACCAACATTAGCTCCAATCACAGCTCCAATTTATGCGATACTTAAAGGACTATTAGTAGGTGCTATATCTGCAAGATATGCTGCACAGTATGGTGGAATTGTCTTCCAAGCAGTTAGCTTGACGATGGGGACATTGCTCTCAATGCTTATGATTTATAAGACGGGAATCATCAAAGTCACGAAAAAATTTAGAATGGCTGTTTCGATGGCTGTTGGAGCAATTATGATTGTATATCTAATCAGTTGGATTGGTCATTTTGTAGGTTTTACGGTTCCATTTATACACGAATCAGGACCGATGGGCATCGGCATTTCAGTTCTTATACTAGGTGTTGCCTCATTAAATCTTCTTCTAGATTTTGACAATTTCGAAAAAGGTGAGCAAAATGGAGCTCCTAAGTATATGGAATGGTATTTTAGTATGGGTTTACTCTTTACCTTGGTCTGGCTCTATATTGAGTTTCTACGATTACTAGGTAAATTAAACAGAGACTAAGCTCTTTCTCAAAAGAACAATATAAGAAGCAATAAATTATTTGGTCCACCCATAAAGTTGGGAGGGCCTTTTTTTTTGTTATGCCAAAAATCGAGAGATACGGAGGCCTTCGATTCAGAATCTAATGCAAAGGACTCCGTTCCACTAGCTGTTTGGACTTCGATCAGAAACTAATGCAAAGGACTCCGTTTCATTTGCCTTTTGACTTTCGATTCAAAACCTGAGGCAAAGGACTCTGTTCCGCTTGCTGTTTGGACTTCAATTCAGAACCTGAGACAGGACTCCGTTCCAAGGTTTAGTTAGTGTTTTCCATAGAGCGATTTCCATTCTTTTTTTATCATATAAAATAAATTAGTCACGATTTTTACAAAAAATCCCGCCAAATGTGACTTTTGATTTATCATTTACCGTGGCACTTCGTACCACGCTAAATGACCACATCCTTTCAGGGCTTAGATTTTGCTTAACTAAACTTCATTGGTCTTCCCTTCCTCTTGCCGTTTAGAATGAAGAGCTTAAATTGCAAATAAAATGCAGTGAATGCGTAAATTGGAAACGTTAAGATGATGTTAATCCGCAGAAGTTGTAGATTCATCGAATAAGAACAAAAATTGAAACGACAAATTTAGTTAGCCTGTTGATATATTAAATCGTTAAACCATGATCGAATTACTCACTTGGATCTCACTCATCTCCGGCGGAATGCTCATCGTACTTCTGCTGTTGTCATTAGTCGGCGGCATGGATTTAGACTTTGATATCGATGCCGATATTGACACTGATACAGACACAGGGAATATTGGAATCGTCAAAGGACTTCTCACATTTGTATCTATCGGATCTTGGGTCGTCAAATTAGTTTTAGCTGTCGACCAAAATCCTATTGTCGCATTCGGTGGAGGAATTGTAGCAGGACTTGTTGCAGTGTTTTTGCTTAATGCAGTATTACATTTCTTTCTGAGCAACCAAGCCAATGTTAACTGGTCTCACAGCGAAGCATTATACCAAGAAGGAAAAGTTTATCTGAAGGTTCCCGCTCTGAGCGGAGAAGGCATTGTTCACGTAAAAATCAAAGGGGCACTAAGAGAACTAAAAGCAAAAACAAATGAAGATATAGATATACCGACGGGCTCTGTAGTCATCGTAGAAGATATCATTGACAACATAGTCATTGTCACTAAAAAATAAACTCTATTAATTAATTAACAATAAAAACGAACAATCATGGCACAAGGAATTTTAATTTTAATCGGATTCTTTTTTCTCATTTTTATATTAATGACAATATTCTTTATCAGTAGATATAGGAGATGTCCCTCAGATAAAATACTCGTAGTCTACGGAAAAACAAGAGGCGAAGAATCTGCTAAATGTTATGCCGGTGGTGCAGCATTTGTCTGGCCAATTATTCAAGATTACAAATATTTGGATCTGACACCTTTAAGTATTGATGTCAATCTTCAAGACGCATTGTCTAAGCAAAATATTAGAGTATCAGTGCCTGCACAGTTTACAGTGGGAGTCTCTAATAAGCCAAATTTAATGTTAGCTGCTGCAGAGAGATTACTTGGTTTAGAAAGACCTGATATTAGCTCGTTAGCACACGATATTATCATGGGTCAAATGCGTTTGGTGATTGCCAATATGGATATTGAAGAATTGAATACAGATAGAGATAAATTTGTCGAATCAGTCTACAGAAATGTTGGTGATGAGTTACATAAGATTGGTTTAGAACTAATCAATGTAAACGTCACAGATATACAAGATGAGTCTGGCTATATTCAGGCGCTTGGTAAAGAAGCAGCAGCTAAAGCAATCAATGATGCTAAGGTGAAAGTTGCTCAAGAAGTCAGAACAGGATCGATCGGTGAAGCTGAAGCTCAGCAAGATCAGCGGATCAAGGTCTCTGATGCAAATAGCCGCGCAGAAATCGGAGAAGCAGTCGCAGATGCTGCTGCAACAGAAGGTAAAAATAACTCTGCAATCAAAATAGCTAACTCAAATGCGACGAGAGATATTGAAATGGCAGAAGCTCAGCGGAAGGCTACAGCAGCGCAAAAAGTTGCCAGTGCAAACGCTTTAGAAGAAGCATACTTAGCTGAGAAAACGGCGGAACAAGCTAGAGGAGCAATGGAGATGGCAAAGAAAGAGGCGGATGAGGTCGTAGATGCTGACGTAGAGAAAAAGAAAGCGGTCATCGCAGCACAAGCAGAAGCAGAGAGACAAAGAGAAATTGCCAAAGGTGAAGCCGATGCAATTTTATCAAAACTGTTGGCTCAGGCTAAAGGCCAAGAAGCATTGTTAACTAAACAGGCTGAGGGATTCCAAAAACTTGTACAAGCAGCAGGCGGAGATCCTCAAAGTGCGATCGGCTTTTTGATGGTTGATAAATTAGCAGAGTTAGCTAAAATTCAAACTGGCGCGATAAAGGATTTAGAAATTGACAAAGTCGTTGTTTACGATAGCGGAAATGGACAAGGAGTCAGCAACTTTGTAAAAGGGTTATACGGTATGATGCCCCAATTAAATGACTTCTTAGGACAAAGTGGAATGAGCTTGCCCGAGAGTCTTGTTAAGAAACAAGCTGAGATGAAGCATGAATTAAATGGACAGGAAGTTCCAACAGACAGTTAATTTATTTCAGAAAAACGATCTACAATTTCAATATCAAAACGGCGTCTTCAATCGGAAGCGCCGTTTTTCTTTTGAAAGAGCCCAAGCCTGAGACCGGAACTCTGCTAGAACATTTCCGAGGAGTAGCAGTAAAGGTGAAAGCTGCTTTTGCTGGTGATGTCCCAAAACAAACTATCATCTCGACCAGATGTCCCGATCTGGAGTGGCACACCATAATGATATAGTTTTCTAATTCTAGCTGATGTATAGCCATTTTCTCTAAACCATTGAGGCAAGGTTTTGATATCTGGTATATTATCACGAAAATCACCTGCATTGGATAGAATACCTGTTTGTTCTGGATAGAATCCAATCATAAAACTAGCCCGACTTGGATAACAGACAGGGTATTGACAATAGGCTTTATCCAAGACAAGACTCCGAGATGCAAGACCATCTAGATTAGGGCTTTGGACCAAATCGTAACCGTACAGTCCAAGATCATTATTAAGATCGTCTGATGTAATGAACAGCACATTTGGAGGAAGAACATGGAGTACTTAAACAACTCACACCAATTAAACCGAAGCATAGAATAAAAAATAGAGTCATCGTCTGTAAAGAAATAGTTGATTTGAAAGTATCATTTAATCGCATAGAGTATCCTTTTAAAACATTACGTTTAGTCTAAATTAATCAAATTCAAATCTAATGAGGAGTCTCTGTCTCAAAAGAAAAAACAAGATGGTGTAAGCACAAATCTAATAGACAGGAATATCTGCTGAGAGTTAGGCATTCATGCTGTTTCATAAATAAAAGGCAGAGAGAGCTATTGATAGCTCTCATTTTTGTTAAACATACTTACTCATAACTTGTCTTCTGTACTAAGAAACTCATTTGATTCTTGTTTTCGATAAAGCCAATGTTTTTTTATATCTTGATTTACAGACCAGACTAATTACATGTCGAATAATTTTATACTTGCTGTACTTTATTTGCTATTCATATTTAAGCCTGATTTGAATAGCCAGATTACAATCCTAGACACTATCCACACAACTGAAAATGTGGTATCATGGATTGGATCTGCAGGTAATGAAAAACATTATGCGTGGTATGAATCCATCGATGGCAATTCTGAAGTTCTCCATTCTTACAATGGAATTATTGATACTTTATTCATTGATCCAGTGTATAATGACTGTAATGTACGTGAGGGTCTTTATGCCACAAAAAATCATGTGTATTGGAATATTCGAGATGATTTTGATTCATCTTGTAGTCGGAGTTTCACATGGGACGAAAATGGCATCGTAGAAGACTTATACGGTAAAAAAATTGTATACGATGACTTTGAAGAAAAATTAATAGTCAATGATATAAATACTTTAAGTGATATTTCTATACTGGATTTGGAACAACAAAGCCTTACACCAATACATTTGGAAACGACTACGTATTATTATAGATCTTCAAATATTGTCAGATACACAGAAGACTATATTTGGGTTAAAGCCTTAAAATATCTCAAGACAAGTGATGATTTTATAGGCTCAGCAATTATTCGATATGATTTTGATGCTCAAAGTCTTATAGAAATTTTCTTTTCATCAAATTTTCTTCATTTTAATAAAACTGATGTTCCTGTTGCATTAGCATTTACAGAAAGTTTGGGAGGAGGAGCTTATAATGTATATTATTATGATGGAACCAATGTTCAGCTGGTTTTTAGTGGAAACTATATAAAAGTGACAACATTTGGTGACGGGTTTTTTATAAACAAAATGGAACAATCTATTATTGGAAATCTGACGGCTCTATAAACACGATTGCTCCTAATGCATCTTTAGGCAGACAAACTAAATGCTATATAATTTACTTTGCTAGCAACTTTACATTTAACACTGTCTATGTCACTAATGGTGTTAGTACCCAATCCTATACTTTTATAAAAGGAATTAGGCTCTCATGGTATAGATTTATTGGGAACAATATTATCTTGCAAATCACGGATGATGTGGAGAAATTATTGTTGCATTTGCGACACAGTCTTTCTTGTCTCCCTTGCGTTGACTCTTCCGAAGACTTTGATTCTGATAGTGTTTGTAATATATATGACTCTTGTGAAGGTGGTAATGATTTCGTGGATACCGACGGGGATTATATTCCAAATTTTTGTGACGATGATTTTTGTACGACCCTCTTCAAAGATAACTTTGAAAATAATAATTCTATCAATTGGACATCCGGAGGAATAGATGCAGCAATTCTTCAATCAACAAATAGTCCATTTGGAGACTTTTCGTATCGCATAAGAGATAACTCAGATATACTATCTTCAATTTCTACAGCTGCCTTAGATTTTTCTCAGGTATCGAAATTAATACTATACTTTGATTATAAACCAGTTGGCATGGAAGTCAATGAAAACTTCTATTTAGAACTTTCAAAAGATGGTGGTTTGACATATTCGATTTTTAAATCTTGGACATCTGGAATAGATTTTACGAATAACCAGACGTATGTTGAAAGAATTGAGATACCGTGGCAAGAATTATCTTCGACAACAAGAATTAGATTTAGATGCAATGGTACAATCAATTCTGATGAAGTCTTCCTTGATAATATTCATGTTGTATCGTGTGAATCCGATTGCTATATTAATCTTGTCGAGACGACAAATGACATTATCGATGAATCAAAATCAGCACATATAGGAATTGAAACAAATCATCAGATTCAAGCTAATACTCAAATAAACTACACCGCAGGTGAGTATCTTCTATTTGCAGCAAAATTTGAAGTTGATCAAAGTGCCACATTTCATGGATATATCAGTCCTTGTTCTGATTAAATGAATAATAAACGAACGACTTAACTTAATTGTAAATATTTGAAACTAGTCTAGTCTCTCCTCAGTCCCTAAAATCTGCCATTTGTTTGACATTCAGCCATTTCATCATACCTTCGCAGCCGAAATCTGACATTTTGACTGACATTGTCAAATGGCAGTACTATTGATATAAGAAAGTATGTTTGGTAAAATTTTGAACATGGCGAAAAAAGAAAATACGACTGACACAGACGTGTCATCACAAGAAGAAGAGAAAGATGTTAAGAAGAAATCATCTAAAAAGAAGTCGAAAACGGACAAATTGCAAGATGAAATTGATGAACTGACAATTCAAGTCAGTGAGTCTAAAGACAAATATCTGAGACTATTTGCTGAATTTGACAATTACAAGAAGCGAACGCTGAAAGAAAAAATAGATTATATGAAGACGGCTTCTTCTGAAGCAATTAAATCTATGCTTCCAGTACTAGATGATTTTGATCGGGCGAAGAAGAGTGCAGATGATGATGCGACTGATGAATACTTCACAGAAGGTGTTCAGATGATTTATAGCAAAATTTTCAATGTATTGAAGTCCCAAGGTCTCGAAGCAATGGAAACAACAGGAGAAGATTTTGATCCTGAAATTCATGAGGCAATCACTGAGATTCCTGCAGCTTCAGACGAGATGAAAGGTAAAGTGATAGATACAGTCGAAAAAGGCTACACGTTAAAAGATAAAATTATTAGACACGCAAAAGTTGTTGTTGGCAAATAAGCTAAATAACGATTCATTATTGTATTAACAGATAACATGGCTAAACGAGATTATTACGAGGTATTAGGAGTCACGAAAAGTGCGGAGGCAGGTGAAATCAAAAAGGCATATCGAAAGGTAGCTATGAAGTTTCATCCAGATAAAAACCCAAATGATAAAGCTGCTGAAGATAAATTTAAGGAAGCAGCAGAAGCCTATGAGGTCTTAAGTGATCTTGATAAGAAGGCGAGATATGATCGACATGGCCATGCAGGAGTAGATCCAAATATGGGTGGCGGTCGTGGAGGTTTCCGCGGTGGAATGACAATGGAAGATATCTTCGATCAATTTGGTGATGTTTTTGGAAATTCTGGTAGTCCGTTTGAAAGCTTTTTCGGAGGAGGAAGTAGGAGAAGTGGTGGACAACGTACAGGACAGCGCGGATCAAACCTTAGGATTAAGGTGTCCTTGACAATGGAAGAAATAGCTGATGGGGTCACTAAAAAAATCAAAGTTAAAAAGCAGGCGGCTTGTGACACTTGTGATGGTTCTGGAGCAAAGAATAGTTCGTCGGTAAAGACTTGTGCCAGCTGCGGGGGATCTGGCTATGTCCGACAGGTAAAAAGTACCTTCTTAGGTCAAATGCAAACCACGACTGCTTGTCCTGGCTGCAATGGTTCTGGTCAAACAATTACTGCCAGTTGTGCCACCTGTAAAGGTGAAGGCAGAAAGTATAATGAAGAAACAATTGAAATAGAAATTCCTGCAGGTGTAGAAGAAGGGATGCAGTTATCTATGAGAGGCAATGGAAATGCTGGTAAAAATGGTGGCCCTGCTGGTGATTTATTAATCAATATAAAAGAGAAGGAACACGAGACATTAGTGAGAGACGGTCAAAATGTAATTTTCGATTTGTTCCTCAATTTTGCAGATGCTGCATTAGGAACGTCAGTCGAAGTACCGACCCTAAATGGGAAAGTCAAAATAAAAATTCCTAACGGCACACAAGCAGGTAAAATATTTAGGCTTCGAGGAAAGGGCTTGCCGTCCGTCCAAAGTTATAATAAAGGCGACCAATTAATCAATGTGAATATCTGGACACCAAAAAAGTTATCTGCTGAAGAAGAAAAGATCTTGGAAAAATTAAGAACGTCTAAAAACTTCGAGCCAAATCCAGGAAAATCTGACAAAGGATTTTTTGAGAGAATGAAAGATTATTTTAATTAAAAGATTTGGTCAACATGGAAATGAGGTATCTCATTCTTGTAGTGTCTTTGCTTTGTTTGTCTTGTGGCCCAACGCCTATATTCGAACAGACATACGAGATTGAGAATAGCTCATGGTCATATGATGATAACAAACAGTTTTCATTTGTGTCTCCAGATTCGACTAACAAATTCGATTTAATTCTTGATGTGCTTCACTCAGAGGATTATGCTTATGAGAATCTATACATCCAATTGACAACAAGCTTTCCAAATCAAGAGCAAGTCAAGGACGAGATTTCTATCCCATTAATTCAGGATGATGGACATTGGGTAGGTAAAGGATCTTCTGAAAAACAAGTCCGTGTGTATCTACAACAAGCACTGCGATTCAAACAAATAGGAGAACATACGATATCTCTTCGACAACATTCTCGTGACGAAGAATTAAACGGAATTAAGACTGTTAGATTGGCGATTTATCCTTTTATTAAAGAAAAGAACTAGGTAGTCTCACAAGTATTTTTTTTCTAAAGAAGAAAATTGGGAAGAAAGATTTTAGGCAATTATCTAGGATGTCACCCTAGAATAAATCATTTACAAAAGCAATAAAGAATAAAAGGTGTTTGGTAAATAATTAAAAATACAACAGACACGTGAAAAGACAGATAGCAATGTTAGTTCGTCTTTATTATTAGCATATTTAAAAATGCTTGGTTAAATGTATTTCAATATTATAAAGCTTAGAGTGTATAGCGATGAGTTCAATGCGAAGTATTTGTCTCTTCCTGGTGCGACAATGCTAAAAACTTTGCTGGCATTTAGGTATGGAGATTCATATTGATTCACCATATATCCTATGGAATTGATGCCTTTCAAACCTCTCAAAAAATATGAGGTGCCCTATTTCTTTTTATATGGTTTTTGACGCCTCAGCCAATCAATCTACCGAATACAGTCATTATTCAAGTGGTGAATACAAAGTCCATCTCAGACATCAAGACCTTTCCTAATCCATTAACTAATATGTCTCAATTTAGCTATTTCTTGACTGGAGATTCACAATTTACAATTGAAATTTATAGCGCCCGAGGCAAACGAGTTAAGCTGTTTACGGCAAGTGATTTAAATAATTTCTCAAGTGGGAAAAACGAAACTTGGTCAATGGAATGGAACAGATGATGCTGGCATCATGCTTCCAAATGGTGTCTATACGTTTAAAATTATATATGACGAAAATGACCCAAGCTGTACTGAATTCATTCAGCCTGAGTCCGTCAAGTCGTTTGGTTAATTTATGATTTGGAGGTAGTATTAAAAGCTTAGCAATTGTTAATCAAAGAAATACTAGATAATATGAATACTAGCTTTATAATCCAGAAAATTTTTCGTTAACTATATCTAAATAGGTTCTCCCAATAGGAATCAACTCATTTAAGATCTTGATCTTATTATTTTGAATAAATTTTATTTTTTTTATAGCGATAAGGTATGATCTATGAACTCTTAAAAAAATATTCTTTGGCAGCTTTTCCTCGAATGACTTCATGGTTTCTAACGTCATGACTTTCTCAGTATCAGTGATTATTTGTACATAATCTCCCATGCTTTTGAAATATGCAATATCTTCTAGATTTAGCTTCTGTAGACGGTATTCTGTCTTCACAAAAATAATAGATGCATTAACTGTATTGCTGGTTTCGCTTGTTGGAATAGGATTCGTTTTTTTTAATTTAGTATAGCGCAAAATAGATTGAAGAAAGCGCTCAAAATTAACTGGCTTTACTAAATAATCTAAAGCATTAAGCTCAAACCCTTCTACTGCATGAGCCGCGTACGCAGTCGTAAAAATGATTGATGTGTCTTCTTGAACTAACTTTGCTAATTGTGTTCCTTTGAGTTCAGGCATTTGAATATCCAAAAAAATCAAGTCTATTTTTTGCTTTTGAATCAATGAAAGTGCCTCTAATGGATTATGAAAAACATCAACCACGTCGAGCTCATCAATCTTTTCAGCATAAGACAATAGGAGCTGAGCAGCCAAAGGTTCATCGTCAACTATTATACATTTTATCATTAAAGAGGAATTTCAATTTTAGCTTTAAATAATCCATTTTCTTCCAAGATTTTAAAGGTAGAATTTTCTTGATAAAATAATCTTAATCGATTTTTTACATTTTCTAAACCTACGCCTTTGGTGCTATCCTTTTCTATATTTCCAATCATATTTGAAACATTGATAACAAGTTTTTTGTCTATATCTACTATTTCTAAAATGATTGGATGATCTTTGAGTGAGCCGTGTTTAAAAGCGTTTTCAACTAAAGGCAATAAAAGTAACTGTGGGATTTCAAGAATTATGGCTGTTGGAGAAATATTCTTCACCACTTCGATAGGGTAACTATATCGCAGACCTTGAAGCTCTATGTATTTGTCCAAGTAATCTAGTTCTTCTTTAAGTTGTACTTTATCTCGGGTAGAGTACAGATTATATTTTAGTAAGTCTGTGAGCTTATCTAGGGCATCTAAAGATTTATCAGATCTCTGATACACTAAAGAATAGATATTATTCAGCGAGTTCAGCAGGAAATGTGGATTGACTTGTGATCGGAGGACAGATAATTTCATTTTTTGATTATCTAACTCCAAAGAAACAGCAGTCTTCTCTTTGTATATACTAAAGCTCCATAAAAAATATCCAATGCCCACAGCCATATACTTAAAAGCAAAATAAATATTATCCCTGATATAATTAAATGGTGATACTCCAAAATAGTTTGTGAATCCAAACAATACATCATAAATAAATTGCTCTAATAGCGCCCTAATTCCTATTGGAAATAAAACACTAAATACAAGCCCACAAAACAGTAATGACCATTTTTTATACGGATAAAATAAATACATAGCTGAATAGGCTAAAAGAGAGTATAATGAAAAAGACACAAACATCGAAATGGTCCACATGGTGTTCTTAAATGAACTTAAATCCAAAAAATACTTGGTAGTACCAGTTACGATAAAATTATGTAATGGCTCACCAATGTAATAGAATATGGCAAACCATATGATCACAGACATCCAACTGAATTTCAGTTTACTACTTGTCATAGCTTAAATATCTATAAAATATAGTCAGTAAATTCTAGGTATCTATGAATGACACTATTTTATCTGTGAAATGATTTAAATTATCAAATCCCTAGGCGAGTTAATTTTTAAAGACATTGATCTGTAGTTTGAAGATTAGATCATTCTGAATGTAAAAGAATTAAATATACTTGTGATGTCATTTATCACAATTAAAACTATTACAAATGAAACACTTAAATATTCACATCGGAGTAATCGCTATTATTTTATTTCTTTATTCAAATACCACGTATGCTCAAAGCATTGACGTATTGTTAGAAAATATGCCTAATTCTGAAGTTATAAAGACTAAAGTGCTCAATTTTGGAACCTTCCATATGGGATTTACTTTTGATGAAAACACCACTGAGTTTGATGAGAAAGATAAGGAAAATCAGAAACAGGTTCATAAGGTCGCAAAGATGATTGCAGGCTTTAAACCTACTGTTATAGTCGTAGAAACGTCTCCAGAAAACAACACAACATTACAGGCAGAATACAAAAGCTATTTAAACAATCCTGACATGTTTTTCAAGAACCCATCAGAAATAGAGTTGTTAGCATATGAAATAGGTCGATTAAGCGGTACAAAAAGAATCTATGGCATCGATCATAAGATGGGCTATAATTATAGAATTGCGCGACAGATTGAGAATACTATTGATTCTGTTCTAATCAATAAATATTATGATGGCCCAATGAAGTTTCACGCTCAAGTGAATGTTGATGAAGATAATCTAAGTTTACTCGACAATTTAAAATTGACCAATCATGACATTTACTTAGACTTTTTGATCACTATAAATGCAGATATATTAACTCACGCAGCGACAAACGGAAATTTTGAAGGAGCTGACGAAGCCGCTAAATATTACCAAAGAAACCTTAGAATGTACTCCAATCTCAACCGCTTGGACTTGGATGAAAAAGACAGAGTTTTTATATTAATGGGCGCAAGCCATACTGCATTCTTTCAAGACTTTATGAGTCGGAGTCCTCGGTATGAGTTGGTGAATACTTTTGATTATTTGAAGTGATATTTTAAGATTTAGAGATGACAAACGCTGAATTTCAAGCTAAATTCTTATAAATGAGCTGTATCACATATATAGCTCCCGCTAAGAATAAAAGATCAAATCAAAAAAGAATACCACCTGACACTGAAAAACTTCCTAAACCACCAATGATAATCTTAGGATCAATATAAAATTGAAAATCATCACTTTTCAAAACATCAAAGAAAGCACCTAGGTTCAATCCTATTTCTGTGTCGGAGACTGATACTTCTAAAGTGTTAAAACTAATTCTTGTTACACTTAACTCAGCCAAAGGCTTAAATCCAAATTACTCACCTATTTCAAGAAGTAAATAGTGTGCGTTTAAATCAAATGTCCAATCAATGAATTCCTCTACGTGAAATGTAAAAGTATCCTGCGGTTTAATTCACAATATAAATGAACAAAGGCCTAACACGTAAGAACGAGCGCTCACTTTAATGCTATAGGTGGAAGTGACATTAAACATTGTACCTACTGATACAAATACATAGACCGATTCCGATCCAACTCCCTAAAAAAGGGATCTGTCAAATCATCGATAAAGCGAATCGCTTCACCAGTAGATTTCATCTCTGGCCCAAGTCGCTTATCAACATTCGGAAACTTATCGAAAGAAAAAACGGGAACTTTAATAGCGTAACCCTTCAGCTTTTTCACGATGTCAAATTCCTTTAATTTTTTCTCGCCCAACATCACCTGCGTCGCAATATTTAAATAGGGCACTTGATAAGCTTTGGCAATAAATGGAGTCGTTCTAGATGCTCGAGGATTAGCCTCAATGACATATACCGTTTCAGCCTTCGTCTCTTTATCAATTGCAATCGCAAATTGAATATTCATTAAACCTTTGATCTCAAGTGCCAAGGCAATCTTCTTAGCATAAGCTTTCATCGTCTCCACAGTCTCATCTGACAGACTGAATGTCGGTAATAAAGCAGAGCTATCACCACTATGAATGCCTGCTGGCTCGACATGCTCCATCACACCCATAATGTGTACATCTTCTCCATCACAGATTGCATCAATCTCAGCCTCCCGCGCACGTTCTAAAAATTGATCAATCAATACCTTGTTATTTGGCATATGCTTGAATATCGTCAAGACATGTTTTTCCAGTTCATCATCATTAATCACAATTCTCATCCGTTGTCCTCCAAGGACATATGATGGTCTGACTAGCACTGGATAACTCACTTCTTTCGCCACAGCCAAAGCCGCTTCAACATCCACAGCGACACCATATCGTGGATAAGGAATGTCTAATTCTTTAAGCTTATCTGAAAATGAACCTCTGTCTTCAGCTAAATCCATAGATGGAAACTGTGTCCCAATAATTGGAATCCCTTTTTTATGAAAGATCTCTGCTAACTTTAAAGCCGTCTGACCGCCTAATTGTACAATAATCCCTTCCGGTTTTTCAAGCTCAATGATTTCCTCAATATGTTCCCAATAGATTGGTTCGAAGTACAACTTATCCGCCATATCAAAATCCGTAGACACTGTCTCAGGATTACAATTGATCATGATCGCTTCATAACCAGCTTCCTTAATCGCCAGCAAACCATGAACACAGCAATAATCAAATTCAATACCTTGTCCGATTCGATTTGGTCCAGATCCCAAGACGATAATTTTCTTTTTATCGGATGGGATACTTTCATTTTCTTGATCAAAAGTAGAGTAGAAATAAGGCGTTTTCGCTTCAAATTCTGCAGCACAAGTATCGACCATCTTATATGTTCGAACAATACCTAATTTCTTGCGATGCTGTCTTACTTCTTCTTCATTGATCCGCATCGTCCAAGCGATCTGTGCATCACTGTACCCAACTTCTTTCAATTGTCTAAAGAAACCTTCAGGCAAGTCTTCCGCAACATTAAATTTCAATAATTGATTTTCGAAATCAACCAATCGTTTTATCTGGTTGATGTACCACGGATCGATTCGCGTGAGTTTTTGAATCGTCTTAATCGGCACTCCAAGTCTAAGCGCATCTTTGACTCTGAATATTCTATCATCGCCAACAACTTCTAATCGTTCCAGTATATCTTGAGTTCGTAACCATTCTTTTTTATCAGCTCCAAGGCCATCGCGATTATTTTCCATCGACTGACATGCTTTCTGCAGTGCCTCTAAGAATGTACGACCAATCGCCATCACTTCACCAACAGATTTCATCTGAAGACCAAGTTTATTTTCTGAGCCCTGAAATTTCTCAAAATTCCATCGAGGCATTTTTACAATCACATAATCTAGTGATGGCTCGAAGTATGCAGATGTCGTTTTAGTAATTTGATTTTTAAGTTCATCAAGAGTATAGCCGATCGCTAGCTTAGCAGCGATTTTAGCAATCGGATAACCAGTCGCTTTACTCGCTAATGCAGACGATCGAGACACCCGAGGATTGATCTCGATCACGATTAATTCTTCTGTTTCAGGATTTTGTGCAAACTGGACATTACATCCACCAGCAAAATTTCCCATCGAACGCATGAGTAAAATCGCTTGATTTCTCATTTCCTGATAAGCTGTATCCGATAAGGTCATCGCAGGAGCCACTGTGATTGAGTCTCCCGTATGAATTCCCATAGGATCTAGATTCTCTACTGTACAAATGATAACGACATTATTATTATCATCACGCAGCAGTTCTAGCTCATATTCTTTCCATCCTAAGACTGCTTTATCAATCAACACTTCATGAGTCGGAGAAGCATCTAATCCTCTTTTTAAAGCTTCATCAAATTCTTCTGCGACCATACAAAAACCTCCACCAGTACCACCTAAAGTATATGAAGGTCTAATGACGAGCGGGAATCCAATCTCCTGTGCCGCTTCTTTTCCTTCTAAAAAGGAATTGGCTATCATCGATGGAGCAGCACCCAAGCCTAAATCTAATGTGTGCTGTCTAAAGGCTTCTCTGTTCTCTGCTAATTCAATTGCTTCGACATCGACACCAATCATCCTCACACCATACTTTTTCCAGACACCTCGATTCTCAGTTTCAATGGCAAGATTCAATGCAGTCTGACCACCCATGGTAGCAAGGACAGCATCAATTTTTCTTTCCTCAAGTATCTCAATGATACTCTCGACAGTGAGTGGTTTTAAATAAATGTGATGTGCAGTCACTGGATCAGTCATGATTGTCGCAGGATTAGAATTGATAAGGCTCACTTCTATTCCTTCTTCTTTCAATGATCGGGAAGCCTGTGATCCTGAATAATCAAATTCACATGCTTGTCCGATGACAATTGGTCCGCTACCTATAATGAGTACGGATTTGATGGAGTTATCTCTGGGCATTCTTGATTGGTTAATCCTTAGAATAATATGTCGCAAATATAGAGTTTTGTTTCATATGTAATCTTAAGCAGCAATAAAAATGATAGAGAAGTTTAGATGTTCTTTGATGAAGACTAAAGCTTAAGATTGGCTTTCCTTATGTCATCAATTCTTCAAAATTTTTTATGCTTATAAAATGTGAATCTCTAACTGGATATGCAGCCATAAAGCTTTGAGGGAATTTTACTTTTCGTTTTTTCAATTTGTACTTGAATTCGTAAATATCTAGCATGCCATCGGACTCTTCTACTAAGTCAATTTTTGCTTGGTCATAAGTACGCCAAAAGTAATGGTTGACAGTCTTTTGATTAATGGCCCGAGTTTTCATGCGCTCCAATACACAAAAGTTTTCCCACAAAGCTCCTTTGTCATGGCGAAATTCTAATGGGCTAAAATTTGAAATTAGTGAGTTGCGGATTCCCAGATCATAGAAATAGAATTTTTTACTTTTCTTTAGTTCATTACGCAAGTTGCGGCTATAACTGTCCAACCTAAAAATGACAAAGTTCTTTTCCAATAAGTCAATATATCGTTCGACTGTCTGTGCTGCAATGCCCATTTCATTTGATAATTCAAGAAAGGAGACTTCAGATCCGATCTGAAAAGCGAGAAGTTTAAGCAACTTCAGCAAGTCGCCAGAATTCTGTAAGCGCTCAAATTGTAATACGTCTTGAAATAAATAATCACCTGCAAGATTTGTTAACAACTGTTCTTTCTTATCGATTGGACTATTTATAATTTCAGGATATTGTCCGAAAATCAGAAGATCTTCTAAATGGTCTACCGTCCAAGAACCGCCAAAATTATCGATCAACTCTGATAGTGAATATGGATAAATAAAAAACTTGATGTTTCGCCCTGTTAAGGATTCAGTGACTCGATTTGATAATTCAAAACTGCTGGAGCCTGTTGCTATAATTTGTGATTCAAAATACTCAGAGTCATGAATCCACTTGAGTAGACTCCCAATATTTTCAATCTTTTGAGCTTCATCTAATGCGACGAGTGTGGCCTTGCCGAATAACAATTTGATCCTAGACTTATTCTGGCTTTTAATGGCATCTCTGACATTTGGATCTTCACAAGATAATATGACCATCTGTGAATGTCGTTCTTTTAGAATTTTGAGAATTGTAGATTTACCAACTTGACGCCCCCCATACATAATCAAGACCTTCTCTTCAGTCAACCAAGACTCTATTTGCTCTATATATGCTCTTCGGTGCACTATATTTTAAATTTTAGGCTTATTATTATCATGTAAAATAGAATTTTAAGCTTAAAATCGCAAGTTTGGAAGGTGAATATGAGAAACTAAGGCCCTATATCTTAAAATTTAGGCATAAAACATGAAATGTGTTTTTAATTTTAGGCTTAAATTTTAGAATTCATTCTATTTTATCAATCATTACACAGACAAACAGTAGCAAGAATCACAAATGAACACACAAAACTCCAAAGTCTTAATCACCTACAAAGTCCACCCATGGCTGAAAAGCAATTAAAAGTGTTCTAGAATCCGAACCTAAACTCCAGATATATATTGTTAAAAACACTTGACAATAAATCCATTGTTATCTATATTTTGCAACGAAATCATTGTTAACGTTAAAAAGAACATAATATGAATTGGAAGAATCCAAACAGGAAGAACGACAGATAATAATGATTATGGCTTGATAGATTTTGAGCCTTTTAATTACGAGCAAGGATTTGAATTTATTGAATACGTTACATCTGCTGCAACTGTCCAATACAGACCTCAACTGAAACTTTATCTTCTAGATAATATCGAACCAAATACGCATCTACTTTCATTCTAATGAAAAAAATAAGGCAACAGATCTTTTAATTAAGACATCAATAAAATTATACAAAAAAACTAAATTCATTTTAGATGTTTGGCTTGACAATTTTGAGAATATGGACTTCAAATTAAGAGCCCTAATTGACAGCTCTAAACAAGATGTAGCTGGAACAATACTTAAAGCACTTCTGGACTTAAACCAAAAACATCTCGTGCTTAAACAATTTAATGATCCTAAACGGGGACAAATACTACGAGATCAACAAATAATTATTTATTACGCAACACTAATTATGACAAAAACTGATGACAAATTAATGGCATTGAAAATTCTAAAAGAAATAGAGGAAACGGTTTATGATTTTATAAAAGATGTTAAAGAGAAGAATGAATTTTATAACAAATAAGATGATTGCTAAGAAATTTATTTTTGCAGTAAAATGATTGCCTATTTTTACATCAATATATGACAGCTAAAAAACAAGTCCTCATCACAGATCATGTCCATCAATGTCTAATAGAAGGATTTCAATCAGATGGCTATGAAGTGACACATAAACCAAAAATGACTTTGTCAGAAGTACACGACGTGATTCACATGTACCACGGCATTATTGTTAATAGCAAAATTATTTGTAAGAAAGAACTATTGGATAAGGCGATTCAACTTGAATTTATCGGGAGACTTGGATCAGGTCTTGAAATCATAGATCTAGATTATGCCGTGTCAAAGAATATCGCAGTCCATAGTGCTCCTGAAGGAAATTGTAATGCAGTCGCAGAACATGCCATGGGAATGTTATTAACATTGTTTAATAAGATCAATCTGGCAAATGCTGAAGTGAAAGCGTTCGACTGGAATAGAGAGAAAAGTCGAGGTGTCGAGCTATCTGGTAAGACAGTTGGAATTGTTGGCTTTGGTCATACAGGAAGTTCTTTTGCGAAGAAGCTAGCAGGTTTTGATGTGAAAGTCCTCGCCTATGATAAATACAAAACTGATTATACTGCAGGATTTGATCATATACAAGAATCTAACCCTGAAGAGATTCAGAAACATTCCGATGTGATCAGTTTTCATTTGCCCCTGACGGAAGAAACTCATTTTATGGTCGATCAGGACTACTTAATGAATTGTAAAGACGGTGTTTATATCATAAACACCTGTCGAGGCAAGGTCTTGAAATTAGAAGATTTATTATTTGCAATGTCAATCAAAAAAGTTGCTGGCGCTTGCCTGGATGTCTTTGAAAATGAAAAATTTGAAACGATAAGCCTTTCTGAGAAAGTAGTCTTGACGAAACTCTTTCAATTAGATGAAGTCATAGTGACTCCGCATGTCGCGGGTTGGACTCATGAGTCATTGCGTAAGATCGCAGAAACTTTACTTTTTAAAATCAGAGGATAAACCTCTCGTAAAATCACCTCGTAAAATCACTGGGTAACTTTAAGTTACCCAGTGATTTTACGCACAGCTATTGCCAAAAGCGTCCTCACCTCAGGCTAAATCCCTAACCAGTAATTCGCTTTTAAAACCAAACTCCTATTTTTTGCACCAAACTTTCCATCCACAATATAATTGTCAGTATACACAAGAAAAATATCTGACATCGGAGAGTAGCGCCATTAGATTCTAGAATTGACATTGAAGTCTTTACTTTGTGTGTTGTATTGCAGGAAAGTCGTCCAAAACAAGCTCGTCGAAAAATTTATCTCAACACTCGTATTTGCTAATGTCAAATCCAAACTGCCATATGAATCTGGAAGCCTGATATTATTTTGCTCTAAACCAATAGAAAATCGCGCCCAAGGTTGAATACGATAATTGATATCTAAAATGTTGGTAAACATTGTGCCATTATAAAATTGTCCGTACACCGAAAATAGTTCAAAGTTAAAAAGCTTGCGCTGGTCGCTGACATTTTGAATATTAAACTCTGTCATATTGTACTCATCTACGGGCAAAGGAGTTTGGGTGAGGGCAAAAGGAAAAATGAGATCGACAAAGTTATTATTCAATCTAAACCTGAGTTGACTTGTATTTCGGAAAAAGATAAAATGTCTAAGTCGAGCATACCAATCATTCAATCCAGGGCCTTCATTGAATACAATGAAATTTTCTAATCCTGACCAATGAAAATTCACTTTACTTTGATCGGAAAATCCATCCTTATATGAATGCACATATCCCAATTGTCCTTGCCAAACACCATCATCTGTGCTTAGGTTTATTTCGCCACCAGCATTCCTACCATGATCTCTAGAGATTGATTCTGTGCCGTTTAAGGCTTGCCTATTGAGAAAGAAGGCCTTTACATTAGATCGTTTTCCGATGGCATGTTGGCCGCTGAGGGCGGAATAATTTTGTGCAGTCGTGATATCATTATCTGCTGTCTGGATTGAGAAAGCGCCTATCCTTAATTTTTGGTTTACATTTCCCGTAAGGCGACCCCCGAATAATATAGGAACTGTGTTACCAAATGGATCAAGTCCAATTCTTCTACTATAAAATGGACTATTTGCAAATTGACCAAAGCCATTAAATATATCTGCGTTTTCTAAGAAAAACTGTCTTCGTTCAGGAAAAAAATATTGAATCTAGTGAGATTCGTCACCTGCCGATCGACATCAACTTGCGAAAAATCAGGATTCACAGTCAAGTCTAAATTTAGTCCTGTTGTTAATGCAACTTTGGCATCTACTCCCGCTGTAATGTCAAAGTCTTAAGTAGAGTTTATGATTACACTAGAATTATTGTCAATTCTTGCACTGGTATATGGGATAATCGCAATATTCTTACCACCAGAGCTAGGTACGGTATCCCACACCAATTCGCCAAGATATCCGATATCTAAACCATCAAATTGTCTAGGTACTGGTGACCAGACATGTTGCTGATTGACACTAGGTTCTCGGCGAAAAAAATTAATACCCCAAGTTGTATTGTCAGATTTGAAGCGAAGCGTTTTGAATGGAATAGACATTTCTACCGTCCATTTGTCCGAATATGATTTTGTTCTGACTTTCCACTTGTTATCCCAGCCTTAATCTGCATCATCTGGAGAAATCAATACTTCTGTCGGAGCACCGGCGGCATTGACACCAAAAGCAAAGCCATTACTTTTTTGATTTTGAGGATCTATGACAACTGCAAATTCGTCTCCTTGACCAAAATTGTCACGTTTTAATGTACGAATGACATAGTCATCATCATCGTATAGGGTGGCTGCTATATATAAGTTAGCATCGTCGTATGTCACCTGTACTTCTCTAACTGTCTCTGATAGAATACCGTCCAATGGAGATTGCTGATAAAACGCGCCATGCTTCTCTGTTTTTATCCAGATGCCTTCTGATAAATCACCATCAATTGTGATAGATTCGCTTGTTTTGAAAATGGCTAAAGATTTCTTGTTTGACATAAAATCAAAGCCATCTTGTGAAAATGAATCTTGACATATGATTATCCAAAGTGATAGTATGACTATAATTTTACCCATAATTTGCAACGGCTTGAACGGCAATCGTAGAAGATTCTTACTCAACGTTCTTACTCAACGTTACATTACATGTTGTCTTGAGAAAGCCAATATTCATCTTCAATGTTTATTACAATAAATTAGATAACCGATTTTTGTGATTTCTAGTCTGATTAGAACATTATTCAGATTGTGATTTATCTTTGCTTCTGCAGAAATATTCAATTTGATAAAATACTTGACTAAACTAATAGATTCTTTTTATTTTATGTTCAAGGGATTTATGCCTTTGAAGACCTATAGGTATGCTGTCTGTGGTGGAGGGAATATGGTGCTTGATATTTTACTGTACTTCATTGCGTTTCATTATATCTTCGAAAAGCAGGACTTAGACTTGAGTGTTGTCGTACTGAGTTCTCATATCGCATCGCTCTTTTTTGTGTTTCCGATTACATTTTTAACCGGCTTTTTCTTAAATAAATATATCACCTTTCATGATTCTGACTTAGCGTCAAATGTCCAATTCATACGATACTTCTTAGTCGCAATAGGTGCGATTGTCATTAGTTATTTTTCAATGAAATTACTTGTTGACATCTTACATTTTTATCCTACTCCTTCTAAGGTGGTAACAATTGGGGTCACCATCATCTATAGCTATATCCTTCAAAACAGTTATACTTTTGCCAAGAGAAAGCTTTCATGATTTTAAAGCTGATTTACTTGTGTGGAAATTGTATTAATACTCTATGTTGTTAAGGACGAAATGTATAAAAAATCATATTAATCCTTATATAGTAGTGATTAACAGTACTATGAATATTGTCATATCCGAGCGTAACAGTCTGTCCTGAGCTTGTCGAAGGATAGTGAAGTCGAGATAGAAATATTTGTTTACAATTTATCTGTAGATTTCTCCGCAAGGTCGAAATGGAATTCTGTTTCATTTATTATCCCTCGACTTCGCTATCCATGACAAGTTTATAATATCCTAAATGTCAATTCAGTACAAATATACAAAGAGTTTTATTTTTTGAAATCTACGTCTTTCAGCTAAGATTTGAATTTTCTTGTTTAAAAGGCTAAGAAGCCGAGCCGTGTTAATTTTGTGGGTGCGGGTGCCAGCTTTCGTGTGCGGGTATTAAAATTAACTTGACTTTTGCTTCCTTTTCGTCAAGGAAAAGGAAGAATTAAAAAGTTCAATTTCTGGAGAATGTGTATCCTTATTGTCATCACTTTAATTTTAAAGCAGCAAAGCGCTTTTAGGGAGCTCGGGATGACACTTCTTTGATACAACTACTTTAATATCACAATAATTTATATCCTTTTGATATTAAGGAGCTCAGGATGGCGACTCCGAATATTGTGACACAGCTTGAAAGTCATGATGACAGTTAATTAAAACTGTTATAACTGTTGCATAATCTAAGAACTACTGAGCTGTTTAGTCTCAAATCAACTGAAAATCGACATTTTATCCTATTGTTTCGTTATCATTTGGTAACATTGTAGTAGAGATAAACCTCTTTGTGACAAAGCCAATATTTCATATCATTTTTTGTGCATGTGTATGCATCTGTTTTTCAGTAAATAGCTATGCCCAAACCTCACTTCAAGGGAATATAGTTGATGATATTACCAATGAAGCAATTCTCTTCGGAACAGTCGCTTTATTTAAGAATGAAGTATTGATCACTGGTACTGAGACCGATTTTGATGGAAATTATTACTTCTCGAATCTTGAGCCTGGTACCTATGAAGTTGAAGCCAGATATGTGGGCTATACATCAGAAAGACAGGTTGGAGTCGTCGTAAAGGCTGGAAGAACAAATCAGCTAAACTTCAGATTGACGACAGGAGTTATTATGGACGAAGTTGTTATCAAAGATTACAAAGCTCCTTTGATTGAAATAGATAATACCACTTCTGGAGGAACGGTCACCTCAGAAACGATACGTAATCTTCCTACCAAAAACATAAATCAAATAGCTGCGACCACAGCAGGCCTATCATCTATAGACGGCGGAGCAATCAATGTCAGAGGATCAAGATCAAATGCAACTGACTATTACATAGATGGAATTCGAGTTTCTGGATTAATCCCCGAATCTGAAATCGAGCAAATGCAAGTGCTGACGGGTGGATTGCCAGCAAGTTATGGAGATGTCACTGGCGGAGTTATATCCATTACATCAAAAGGACCATCTGCTAAAATGTCTGGCGGAATTGAATTGGAATCCTCAGAGATGTTGGACAATTTTGGTTATAACCAAGCCAGAGGAAATCTAAGTGGACCAATCCTAAAGAAAAGTACTGGAGAATCAGTTATTGGATTCAGAATGTCTGGACAATATTTTTATCGAGAAGATGATAGACCTTCGGCTCTTGGCGTTTACAGGTTTAGTGAAGAACAAATTCGAGCTTTAGAAGAAGAACCATTTAGATTATCAAACGGTGTTCAATTTCCGACATCTGAATTTTTACGTGATGCTGATATAGGCGCGCCTTTGAAAACTAGGCCTAATGAAGATCGTACCGATATTGATTTAACTGCTAAGTTGGATTTTAGGATTACTCCCAAAATTGATGTATCAGTTTCAGGAAGTTATGATGATGCAAAAAATAGGTTTACGCCAGGTAGAGCTAGAAGTAGACTCTCTTCTGTATCCCCTAGGAACTCATGGGGCTTATTAAATTGGACAAATAACCCTACTGATTATCAAACTGGATATAGAGGTAATATAAGGTTTCGACATAAAATTGGTTCTCAAGGTTTTGATTCTAGCGAAGCGGGAAAAACAAAGAGCCGGAAAACAAAAATTCGCAATGCTTCTTACACAGTCCAAGTAGGTTATGAAAACAGAAAAAGACGACAAGAAGATTTTCGTCACGAGGATGATTTATTTAGATATGGATATTTAGGAAGTACAGAGCGAACTTGGAATCCAACAGGAAGCATTGTATCAGATACAACGATTTGGGGTGGACAAGAAATCTTTGATATTAATGGAGTCCCATATGCTCATTTAGGGTATACAGAAGTAGAAGAAGGCTTTACGCCAAATTCTGAAATAAATGGGACCTTATCACAATTCAATACTATAAATGGATCTATCACTGATCCATTAAATAATGTCTGGTCTAATTTATATTCTAATGTAGGTCAAGTCTATAACACCTTCTTTAAATCTGAGTCCGAACGATACACAGCAAATATTTCTGGACGCTTTGACTTGCTTCCAGGAGGCTCTGAAAAAGGTAGACATAATATAGAGTTTGGAGCAATGTTCGAATCAAGAGTGAATCGCTCATATCGGATCAATCCTTATGATTTATGGACTCTTGCACGATTGAATGCGAATAGACATATTATTGGTGTGGATACGTCTATGGTCATTGGTAGTTTTGTAGATCGCTTACAAGACGGATCATTTGCGGAGTTTGATCAATACCAAACACTTTTAGCCCCTGATAATAATTTGCTATTCTTTAAAGCGATTCGTGATTTGACGGGTCAATCCTTAAATGAATATGTTAATGTAGATGCACTCAGTCCAGATGATTTGAGCCTTGACATGTTTTCAGCTGGAGAACTAAATGATTTTAATATTGTGAACTATCAAGGCTATGATCATTTAGGAAATAAAATAAATAGCTCTACGTCTTTCGAAGACTTTTTTACAAGTACAGATGGAGAAGGTCGAAGAACATATTCAGTCGCTCCTGCCAAACCTTTGTATGGTGCATTTTATCTACAGGATAAATTTACTTTTAAAGATATCATATTTAGAATAGGCGTCAGAGTTGACTATTATGATGCGAATACTAAGGTTTTAAAAGATCCTTATTCTTTGTATGAAATAGAAACGGCGAAAGACTTCTATACACGAACTGGTCAGACACAACCTGCTGGAGTAGCAGATGATTATCGAGTGTATATAGAAGGACCAGAGTCAACAACAGTCGTCGGACTTAGACAAGGAGATCAATGGTTTTTACCAAATGGAACATCAGTCACGAATGGTTCTGAATTATTTGGTGGTGGCGTCGTGACACCTTCGATTGATGGCATTGCCAGAGGATTAAATCCAAACATTCAGGCTGATGATTTTGACATCAACTTTTCCTTTGAAGATTACAAAGCTCAGATAAATGTTATGCCCCGTCTTGCATTTTCATTTCCAATTTCTTCTGATGCTGGGTTCTTTGCACACTATGATGTGCTTGTCCAAAGGCCAGGCTCAAACACAAATGCATCGGCATTAGATTATTTTTACTTTTCTGAATCAAGTCGAACGCCTTCTGCAAATCCAGGACTCTTGCCGACAAAGACAGTTGATTATGAAGTCGGATTCCAACAAAAACTTAGTCAGTCTTCCGCGATTAAAGTTTCAGCTTATTATAAAGAGCAAAGAGCGATGGTCCAAAATCGATTTTTAGCAAATACTTTTCCAGTCTCTCAATATGATACTTTTGATAATTTAGATTTTGCGACAGTAAAAGGCTTCTCTTTTAATTATGATTTGAGACGAACAAACAACTTAGAATTACAAGCAAATTATACATTACAGTTTGCCGATGGTTCTGGATCTGATGCGAATTCATCTCAAGGCTTAAATAGTAGAGGAGTCATCAGAACATTATCCGCATTATCCTTTGATGAACGCCATACACTAAATGCCATTCTAGATTACAGATTTGGAAAAGGGAGATCTTATAATGGACCGAGAATAGCTGATAAAGAGATATTATCGAATTTTGGCATAAATATGCAAATGAAAGCTGTATCGGGAAGACCGTATACTTCAACAAGAACCGTTCAACCAGTTAACAGCACGACTATTTCAGGCTCTTTACCTGGTGGATCTGGATTCAATGGGGGAATTAATGAAGCCCGATTACCTTGGAGCTTTGTTATTGATATGCAAGCTGATAAAAGTTTTCATTTGCTAGATAATGGAAAAGGAAAACCATTAAGAACAAATATATATCTGCGAATACAAAATATTCTTGATATGCGAAATGTAGTCGGTGTTAATAGTTTTAGCGGCGATCCAGATAATGATGGTTATTTAGAATCTTCATTCGGACAGGATAGACAACAGCAAGTTGGAGAGAACGGACAAAATGTTCAAAATTTTATCGATGCATATAGTTGGAGATTATTGCAAAATGGTTTCTATACACAACCAAGAAGAATTTCTTTAGGAATAAGAATGGATTTTTAATGAAGAAATCTGCTATACATATCGTCTTGGTGTTTATCGCAACAATGTTTGTAAGTCAAGGGTATGCTCACATTGGACCCAACAAAGGAAAAGGCAAACCACTAAATGCCAAAACTGGCAAAAGTGATCGAGCATTCATCAGAGACGAATGTCGCTCGGCAGAATCCCAAATTGATATGGAAATCAATAATGTCCGAGCCCGATTATTAACGGGTGGCGATGTCTGGTGGGATCTCGCACAAACGGGTAAATATATTGTTCCGAAGACACTACCAGGTCAGCAAGAAGTGTCTTCTATTTTCGCAGGTGCCGTATGGTTAGGTGGTTTAGACCCAGCAGGAAATCTTAAAATTGCAGCAGTTGATTACAGGGCTGATGGTGAAACAGATTATTTCTCAGGACCAATTGATCCTGTGACTGGTTCTACAGACTCAGAAATATGTGAAGCATGGGATAGATTCTTTAGAGTTACAGCGGCTAATGTAGAAGATCATAACAACAATTGGGATAGAGCAAATTCACGAGAAGAAAATATCAGTTGTGATTCTATTCCCGACGATGTAAAGTTTTGGCCGGGAAAGGGAAATCCATTTTTTCAAGAAAAATTTGATTTTGAATTACCGAATACTGGACAAGGACTTGGATCGTTTTGGGATCAAGATGGAGATGGAGAATACAATCCGTGCAATGGTGATTTTCCAACCATTGATATTAGAGGATGTACTCCGGCTAATCGCTCACAAGCAAAAGAAATCGTTCCTGATGAAATGACATTTTGGATCTATAATGATGCTGGAGGACCACATACCTTGACACAAGGAAATCCTATTCTTATGGAAGTCCAAGTGCAAGCATTTGCCTTTGCTTCAAATGATGAAATTAATGACATGACCTTTCAGAGGTATAAGCTGATCAATAGAGCTTCGTCTGATATTCGGGATTGTTATTTCGCGATGTGGATTGATCCAGATTTGGGTTGTAACTCGGATGATTACATCGGTTGTAATGTAGAACGAAGTTTGGCTTATGTATATAATGAAGACGTCTTGGACGGCCAGGATGGTTGTACATGTGACGGCGGAATAGGCACCTATTGTGATGAAATTCCTATTTTAGGAATAGATTATTTCAGAGGACCATTAGCACCAAAAAACTTTGACTTGAATGGTGAAGCGACAATAAATCCACCAATAGGATCACTTGGAGATACTTTAGTAGAATTAGGCATGTCTTCATTTATTTATTTTAATGCTGACTTTATTGGCAGTCCAGATCCATCCACTACAGACCCACAGATTGATGTAGAATATTACAATTATTTGAGAGGTCTATGGAGAGATGGATCAGCGATTACATTTGGAAATGACGGTTTTAATCCTGGAAGTACAGATACTATCCGATACGCATTTCCAGATGCACCAAATGATCCTACAGGATGGTCTATGTGTGGAGAAGATTTGCCATTCGGAGATAGAAGAATCATACAAGCATCAGGACCATTTTTATTAAAACCACAAGCAATAAATGAATTAATCATTGGAGTGGCGTGGGTGCCGGATTTAGATTATCCATGTCCTGACATTTCTAGATTATTGTTTGCTGATGACTTAGCACAATCATTGTTCGATAATTGTTTCCAAATCAAAGATGGTCCAGATGCACCTGACGTAGATGTGATCGAGTTAGATAAAGAAATCGTATTGGTATTGACGAATGACAGTATTACTTCCAATAATAAATTTGAAGAATATGCTGAAGTAGATTTAAATCCTGTACCAGATGGCCTAGACTCAAACTATGTGTTTGAAGGATATCAAATTTACCAATTAGCAAATCAAAATGTATCCTCTCAAGAATTGGATGACATTACAAAGGCTAGATTAATTAGACAAGTTGACATTAAAAATAATATCACAAGATTATTCAATTGGCGTCCAGCATTGGTAGATCCAACACCAAACAGCACAGAAATTGTATGGACCTTTGACGAAAAAGTTGATGGAGAGAATGATGGTGTCAGGCACACATTTAGTATCACGGAGGATGACTTTGCTGAAGGAGATAGACGACTAGTGAATCACAGAGAGTATTACTACATGACCTTAGCGTACTCACATAATAACTGGGGTGATTTTGATCCGGGAGAAAGTTTCGGGCAGCGATCACCTTATTGTGCAGGGCGTAGAAATATTAAAGTGACAGAGGCAGTACCAAGACCAATCGTCTTTAAAAATTTAAATTCCGAATATGGAGATGGAGTCGCTATTACTAGAATTTCTGGAGTGGGTGCAGGTGGCGAATTTTTGGATATGACAGAAGATATGTACCAAAAAATACTGGATGACGAGACCGATGGTTTAGTGACTTATAAGGACGGAGCTGGACCATTAAATGTACAAATCTATAATCCGATTGAAGTCCAAAATGGCAGCTTTAGAATGGAGTTACAAGGCGATTTTAGAGGCGGGTCTACATGCGCGCTTTCAGGAACGACTGGCTGGGTATTGACGGACTTAGAAAATGGTGAAATCGTGGCGTCTGGTCCGACGATAGATGTTATCAATGATCAAATCATCGGGGACTATGGATTTACGATTACAATCGGACAGACAGAAGATGTCGGACAACTCGGTCCTAGAAATGGAATCATAGGATCAAGAATTGACTATGTCGAGGTGTCAGGGGTAAATTGGTTAAATCTTTTACCGGACACTGACAATTCAGCATATGACTACCTCCAAACTGGCGAAGATCAGAGAGATCAAGATTTAGATCCTGATCAACAATTTAATGAAATGGCATTTGCACCATTTATTTTGACAGATTTTGACAGAGAAATTTTAAATATATCACCAGGATGGAAAGACTTTAACGGCGGAGAAGATTTAAGGTCTAAGACGAGTCTTGAGGACTTAAACAATGTTGATATTATTTTCACAAAAGATAAGTCAAAGTGGAGTAGATGCGTGATTGTAGAGACGTCAACACAAGCCTTTACTGCTGAAGGCTATCCTAATCAAGGAGATGTAAATCAATTTGATTTGAGAGCTGCGCCGTCTGTCGGAAAAGAGGATGCGGACGGTGATGGTTTGCCAGATCCCGATGGCGATGAACTTGGCATGGGCTGGTTTCCAGGTTATGCAGTAGATGTCGAAACTGGAAAACGATTAAATATTTTCTTTGGTGAGAATTCTACTTATAATGAAAATTTGTTAGAGTTTTATGAAGCAGAATCTGCTCTAGGAACGGATATGATGTTCAATCCAAATTCACAAGTGTTTACAGACGGAATTCCTGGTGTTGGCATAGGCGCATGGAATTTTATAGGCGGAGGACATCACTTTGTATATGTCACCCGACAAGAATATGATGAATGTGCTTCAATAAGAGATGGACTTCAAGCGGGTAGAGTATTCACATTTAAGAGAGATCCTCTTAAGTTAGTGACTTGGGCAGGATTTCCATTGTTGACTGAAGGGACAGAACTGTTATCGTATGATGATGGCTTGATTCCTAATGATGTGATTGTTAAGCTTCGCGTAGAAAATCCATACAATAGAGAAGAAGAATTTGATCTGAGGTCAGAATTATTTAATTGTGATGCGATTGGAGATTTGCCGACATATGAATTTGAAATCATTGGAAAAGAGGCTGCAGAAATTACTGCGAGTGAAGCAGATAGTGCTCTGATGAATGTCAATGTAGTCCCGAATCCTTACTATGCATATTCAGAGTACGAATCAAATAGGCTAGAAAATAAAATTAAAATCACCAATTTACCAAATAGAGCAAATGTCACGATTTACTCTTTAGATGGGAAATTCATCAGACAATTTAGACGTGATGAACAAGGAGTGATTCAAAGTAGGAATAGAAGTAATCCTGGAATTAATTCGACTCAGGCAAATCCAGATATTGTATGGGATTTGAAAAATAGTAAAGGAATTCCTGTTGCGAGCGGAGTATATTTAATTCATGTCTCAGCTCCAGAACTTGGTGCAGAGAGAACGATTAAGTGGTTTGGAGTGAATCGCAAATTTGATCCAGCAGGATTGTAATGTAACACCTGCTTGCGGACAGGAGATTAATGTAGCATCTGCTTGCTAGTAGGTGAAACAAATGAAAAAAAATGAGAATCGTATTTATATATCATGTGTTGATTTCTATCTGTCTATTGATAGCAGGAAATCTATATGGGGGAAATCCTGATCGACAAGGAGAGTCTGGTGCAAGCGAATTGTTATTTAATCCATGGGCTCGAAGTGCGGGCTTGCATTCTATGAGTACCTCTTCGGTGATGGGTGTGGAAGCAATGAGGCTGAATATTGCAGGCTTGTCGCGGGTAGTTGGTACCGAGTTGTTGATTGCAAACACACGCTTATATGAAGGGACAGATATTCAGTTAAATGCAATTGGCTTTGCAAAAAAGATGGGTGAAAATGGTGCCTTTGGGATTACATTGAATTCTGTCAACTTTGGAGATATTCCGATTACGACGACTTCACAGCCTGAAGGAACAGGTGGATTTTTCTCACCTAATTTTTTCAATATTGGATTGGGATATTCTTACATGTATGCAAATAAGATTTCTGTTGGATTTTTGATCCGCGGGGTAAGTGAATCCTTGACAAATGTAAGTGCCTTTGGACTAGCTATTGATGCAGGAGTACAATACGTCACGGGAGAACAGGATAATTTTAAACTTGGTATTTCACTTAGAAATATCGGAGCACCAATGAAATTTGGCGGCGAAGGCTTATCATACGAAGTTGATAATCCTGCATCAGCAGAATATAAAATAACATTCGATGCTCGGGCTGAGAATTTTGAATTGCCCTCGGTACTGAATATTGGGGTCTCATATGATTTTATTCCGACCGAAGATTTGACAATTAGAGCTGTCGGAAATTTTACGGCAAACTCATTTTCGAGAGATGATATTGGCGGCGGAGTAGAGTTTTTCTTTAAAGATTTTGTGGTCTTGCGTGCTGCCTACAAAACACAAATGAATCAATCGACTCGATTTGAAAGAAATGTCTATACAGGATTTGCAGGAGGATTTTCTCTCTATTTACCAATAAAAAAATTAAACAATCGAAAGATCGGTGTAGATTATGCCTATAGAGCTACTGATCCATTCAGAGGAACTCATAACTTTAGTATTCGGCTAAATTTGTAACTGTCTATTCAAGATATAAAGCACCTTTGACATGGGCCTTATCCAATTCAAAGTGAAGTATGCAATTGGCATTAATAAAATCGGTCTAGACAAAAAACATAAATTGAAATTGCCTTAATTTCTGATTTATGGTAACATTACTTATTTTTGCTTAATAATTAAGTGTTCATATATAGAATGCATACAACGACTAAACTTAAAATTGTAATCAAACCAATCATGCGGTAGAAGGACTGCTGCGATTATTTACTCTAATAATATTGCTATGAAAGTATCCTACATGACTCAGGAAATATACGAGAAGTTGATGTCTGAACTCGATGTGATGAAAACAACAGGTAGAAAAGAGATATCTCAAGCAATTGCAACAGCCAGAGATAAAGGAGATCTCTCTGAAAATGCTGAATATGATGCTGCTAAAGATGCACAAGGCATGCTAGAGGCAAAAATCAATGAACTTGAAAAGCAACTGGCAAATGTCAAATTTCTAAAAGAAGAGGATATTGATACCAGTCAGGTTGGTATTTTGACCAAAGTCACCGTTCTCAACAAAAGGGTAAATAAAGAATTTACCTATAAGATAGTCTCGGAATCTGAGGCAGACATAAAGGAAAAAAAGATATCTGTCTCTTCTCCAATTGGTGAAGGCTTGCTAGGTAAAAAAGTTGGTGAGGTAGCCCAGATCCAAACTCCTGGCGGTATTATGGAATTAGAAGTGAAAGAGATAACAATTTAGATGACCAGCATATTTACGAAAATCATTAATGGAGATATTCCATGTTATAAAGTCGCTGAAGATGAGAATTTCTTAGCGTTCTTAGACATCAATCCATTACAAAAAGGACATACTCTTGTTGTCCCTAAAGTTGAAGTAGATAAATATTTTGATTTAGAAGACGAGACGATTGCAGCTATGTCTGTTTTTGCAAAGAAAGTGGCACAGTCCATAAAGCAAGTTTTTCCTTGCGATAGAGTTGGAGTTGCTGTCATTGGATTGGAAGTCCCTCACGCCCATATTCACCTTATCCCGATTTCAAAGATGTCGGATATGGATTTTAGAAATCCAAAACTTCAGTTGAACAAAGAAGAAATGCTCAAGATTTCTACAGAGCTACAACAACAAATCTCTTTTACATTGTGACATCTGATTAATAAATACGTCTCTAATTCATAACTAGTCGTCCTCACCTTAACACACTTAGACAACATCTTTAATATTGCATTTTAATAATGCTGATCATTAATCAATGAATAATTCTAAATTATTACATAGATATTTAACTAATCCACTATTCGAATTTAATAAATCCAATAAATTCGACGAAGAACTTGAAGCTAAATATCGAAACCATGAGTTGTCTTCCCAATTACAGATGTTCAGATATATGGCCGTATTTGGGATGTTTTTGTATGGTGGATTCTATATTGCAGATATCATGATAATAGAAACTAGATTGATCCTTCACCAAATTATTCGGTTGATGATCGTACTTCCTATGTCTCTTTTTATTCTCTTCTTAAGCTTCAAAGAGTTTTTCTATTCAAGTCGATTTTATGTAGAAAGTTCAATCCTTTTTAGTTTGATTTTAGGACAGATGTTTCATTTCATCCTGTCATATCCGACAACGACACCACAGCATTATTACTTTATAGTGACCTTAACTTTGGTCCTTTGGGGGAATTCTTTTCCTATCCTTACATTAACAAAAAAGACGGTCTTTAGCATAGTTAACTTGTTCATATTGATTATGTATTTGAAATATTTTCAAAAGATAGAAGATTCAATTATTTACTTTCAAATTATTGCCTATTGTACAATCATGATTATATCTCTATTGTCAGCGTATTTATATAAACAAAATAGCCGTATTAATTTCATTGCTCTAATAAAACTTAGATCCAACGCATCAGGATTTGATATAGTTACCCAACTAACAGCACATGAATTAAAGACGTCAATGAGAGTAATACATGGCCTAAGCTATATCATTGAAAAAAATGATGAAGATAAACTGTCTGAAAAAAGCAAAGACAACTTAGCCCTTTTACGAGGTCACATTTTAGAATTAAATAATAATCTTGAGCATTTAAAAGACAGAGCTTCAGAACATCATTAATTAAGTAATAGTGATTAGAGAACTGTTGACATTAGATCGCTGTACTCAGATCTTAATTTCTGTTTTCATCTTGTCTGTACTTTGATCTCCGTCCTCTTTCTAAATTTAAGTCAGTGCCTGTTACTTTAAAGGGCGGACATGTACTACTTGTTATGAAAATAGAACTATCAATTCCACATCCTGGCTTTCTCAAGGAGGAAACAAAAGCGACAAGTACGCCTCCAAGAACACAGCTTTTAAAATGAGGGTGTTGCTGTAGGCGTCTTGCCTCAGCATTTTAATTTCTAAATTTTTAACACGTCAAGAATATGATTAAAGACATCTCCTGATTGTAAAAAATGACCTAGACCGGTTGTTTTTATTAGAGTTGAATTATTCCAGTTTTCGTGAATATGATCTGCCTCAGTAATAGGCGCAATAAGATCTGATTCGTCATGTATAATCGCTCCTGGAATTTGACAGTTTTTTATAAACTCACCAACTGTAAAGTCATCAATCGTAAAACCAAATTGTTTTTCAAAATACGTTTCCATCGCTTGTCTACACCTGTCATTTAAGTTGAGTTCATCATAAAATAGATTAATGATTAATCGTAGCCTAGACGGAGTTGCCATTAAAATGATTTTGTCAATTGTTTGGTATTTGAATGTTGAAAAGTAATAGGCTAGAGACATACCACCGAAGGAATGACCGATTGCAAAATTAGGACTAAATCTCTTGATAACTTTTTCCAATGTCTGTGCATATAAAACGCCATTTACAGTTTTGTTGCTAGATAGTCCATGTGCAGGGGCATCCACTGCGACAACAGAATAATTGTGCCTAAGTAGAGTCGGGACAAGTGCTCTCCAGCGAGCGGAATTTGATTCATAACCATGAGCGAGGAGCACTAGTTTTTCTCCACCTTTCCAGTGATAGGTGCTGACTTCAATATCATGAACCAATACTGTATGCTGTTCGGCCTTATTGAGAAATGCTGATTCCTTGGCCTTGAATACTTTGCCTTCCCTTGGCGTACAAAAAATGTCAAAAGCCATCTTACCTGCTTTAGAAGGATTAGCCTTTGACAGAATATTTAAACTCTTACCAGCGATTTGAGCCTTTGTAAATTGTTGCCTTATCATGGGACAAATATACTACTATATCACCTTTTGATAATAAAAATACAAATCCGTGCTCACCGCCTTTTTTATTCCTAATTGCTTGAGCATAGTAATGACTTGCCCTCTATGATAAGTCGAATGATTGATCACATGATAGATTATCTTTTCTAAAGTATTTGATAAAACGGATCCCTCTCCAGTAATGAAAGAAACAGTTCTTCCTAAATCATCTTTGTCGATTTTATTGATGAAATTTTTCAAGTCTCTTGAAGCATAAATTAAATCAGAAAATAATTCCTCAGTTGTTGGGTCTGTATCTGGCCATGGTATTTGTTTATGTTCATCGAGTTGAATTCTTTGTAGCCATATTGACTCTGCATAGTAAAGGTGCTTGAGAGTCTCATTGATAGTAGGAAAACTATTGGAGATTGGTCGATAGATGACATCTGAGTCAAGAGTTGATAATAGTTCAGTTATCTTTGTATTAGCCCAAAGATTATAATCGACTTGTGTATAAATATGGCGTTTCATAATGTAGTTTTATCTACTGTAATTTACAGTTATAGAATTCGAAAGAGCTATTTGATAGACAAAACTGACCGAATAAATTTACGCAGGACTATCCATCCACAACTAAGAAGACCGCCAAGAGCAAATCCAAAAATCAATGCTTTTAGAATGCCTAGTCGAGTAAATCGAAGAGGCAAAAATGGCTCATCTATCACTTGAATAAAAGGCGTTTTATTTTTTAAGGTAAAATCTGCTAATTCTAAATTCTTGATCACTTCAGCATAGAGAATGCTTAATTTTTGCACTTCACGATTTAGCCTCGTTTGCGTCACTCTATCTTTTGTAGAATATAGGTTTCGATTGGCGTCACTAAAACTTGCTAACTGATATTCGGCTACTTTTAAATCACTAAAAATAGAATCTGATTTTACTTTTAAGACGTCATAAGTATACTGTTGTTTTTCAATGTTCTTATCGACATAATATTCGCTTAAGCTTTCAAAAATATTGTGAACAGTATGAAAGGCAATCTCTTCATTATGAGACCACATCGACAATTTCATAATCCCATTTTTTTCTCCATACTCGGTTTTAAAAACACCTCGTTCACCATCAAAACCCATCAAATATCGATGCAGCACTGTATATGCTTTGTTTTCTAATTTTGATAGAGAATCGATTTGATCATGTTTAAATCTCAGAGATTTGATGTCTGATTCTTTCTTAAATGGTTTGACATAAAATGCACGATGAGCCCAAGCGTCAGTTGAGTCTAAATAATTGATGAGGTGATTCGCTAATAAATCATGTTGTCCGTCTATCGTTTCATATTGGAAAATGGCTTCTTTTGAAATTCTCTGACTTGATGCTAAGGTCAGGATCTTATCTAAATTAAAACTCATACCCAAATTTCCCAATCCAAATCCTCCGATCAAACTTCCTAAACCGCCACCCATGGAAGTTGTCTCATCTTCATTAATCATGAATGTTAACTCTGACCAATATTTATTTTTGGAACTGACTGAATGAATCACGAAAGCTGTCCCACATAAAAGACAGGCTAATAAAATCCAATACCAATTTCGCAATAGTGTGGCCAGATAATCCTGTAAGTGAACCAGAAGTTCTCTTACAGAGATATCGCCTGAATAATCAATATGTTGATCTGGGTTTGGCATCTATATTCGAGAACAGCACTAACATTTTAATATTAATGCCATTTTCAATATACTAAGGTGCAATTTTTATGCCTAAACCTGACAGATTTAGAAATCTGTCAGGTTTGGCATTTTCTACTCTTTTACACCAGGATCTCTCTCCAAAAACTCCTCATACAATAATGTATGTCGACTCTCCAATGGCACTTTCCACCCTCCAATAAACAAATGAAGAATGTCCGTACGCGTCTCAAATGGATCGCCGTCAGAGACAAATACATTAGCGAGCTTACCAGCACTTAAGCTTCCAATTTGGTCATCTACACCAAACATTTCAGCTGGACTGAGCGTAATCGCACGAAGCGCTTCATCGGTACCCATGCCATACGTAGCCGCAAATCCTGCTTCGTACGGTAAATTTCTAACGTTCTCATATTTGTCAGTGCGCAGTGCTACTTTGACTCCAGCTGCGCGCATTTTTCCAGCATTCGCATAAGCAATGTCATACTTATCTGATTGCCTCGAGGGAATTGACATGACGGGACCAGTGATCACAGGAATGCCAGCTTCAGCAATTTTGTCAGCTATTCTATATCCTTCTTTTACACCTGTTAATATTGCATTCAGTTTGTTGTCTGTGACCCATTTGATCGCAGATTCTATATCAACTTTTTTATTTACCTCAATCATCAGATGGCGATTCCCTCTGGCCACCTCAAGCATGGCGTCCATTGAAGGATTATATCCATCTTTTGACTTTCTACCTGCTACAGACGCGGAATCAATCTTAGCATACAGCTTCACCTTTCTCCAAGTCTCATTTAAATTTTTCAATGCTTTATCTGCATCCTTCTTGATATCTTCTTCAGATCTGGAATCTCTCCAGCCACGTTTTCCAGTACTTGGAAAATTCATGATCACAGCTTTATACCCAGCAAACATTTGCTGTGGAGTATACCCATGTAAATTGATCAATGCTGCAGTGCCAGGAAATGTACCTCCCGAAGGTTTTACAATTGCTGATGTTATCCCATTGACTCTCGTTACAGGAATCGCGACGGCATTAGGATTAACAGCAGTCAAAGCTTCCATGTGTGGAATAAAATCTCCAATTTCACTATGATCTGAAGTTAGACTGACTGAGCCGACTTCTCTTAGTCCAAGTGATGTACCACTATCTATCAGACCAGGATATACAAATTTACCTGTGCAGTCTATCACAGTGGCGTCTCCTGCAGGCAAGGCTTCTCCGATACTAGCAATCTTACCATCCTTGATTAATAAGTCTGATTGAAATGTGCCATCTGACACTGTAACAAGTGTTCCTCCTTTTAGTAGGAAACTTCCCGCTTCAGATTTTGCAACTCTTTGGCTGTGTACCGAAATTGATAGTGAAAGAAATAAGACAATAGCACTAATTATGTAAGCACCATTTCTCATATTCTCTTTTATTTTATTAATAGAATTCATCTGTGTCGTAATTAATGGTGTGAAAATAATTCTTCAAAAACGCCTTCCATACATCTGTGATGATCGTGCGCATCAATCTCATGAAATGCTGGAATCTTCTCATCTGGATTAACGTCAAGTCTGACATCGGCAGGATCTTCATTGATATCAAATCTGACTAAACCGTCTACAAGCGTATATTGAGCGACTGCATAAATCGATAATGGATGCTTATTAAAAATAGCGACATCTCCATCTTTACCGACTTCCAAAGAGCCTACTCTTTCATCAATGCCGAGCTGAATCGCTGGGTGAAGAGTGATGAGCCTAAGCGCTTCGTTGTCTGTCAAGTCTCCGTACTTCTGCGTTTTGCCAGCTTCATGATATAAGTGCCTAATTAATTCACCCGAATCTGAATTGATAGATGTGATGACATTGTTTCTTGTTAAAATTGCAGCATTGTAAGCAGTTGAATAATACACCTCAAATTTATATGCCCACCAATCTGCGAATACAGATGCGTGAGCTCCAAATGCAGCTAATTCTGGAGCTACCTTGAATCCTTCATTGACATGTTGGAAGCAAATTTTATCAACGCCATAATCTTTTAATACATTCATCAACATCAATATTTCATCTGCACGATAAGAGTGGCAATGGATGATTATTTCTCCATTTATAATATCTACGAGTGTTTGTTTGCGTAAGTCTAATTTAGGTGCGACTCGTGTGCCACCTGACTTGTATGTCTTCCATGCTTTCTGATATTCTTGAGCTTCAGAGAATGCTTTTCTAAAGACTTGCTCTATTCCCATTCTTGATTTTGGCTGAATGCCATTTCCTTCTCCATGGACTCTCATAGGATTTTCTCCAAGAGCGAATTTGATCGTCCGAGGAGCGCCTACCATTTTATAGGTTTCTGGATCTTCTTCGCCATAGTGATGTTTCATGGTTTCACATTGACCACCTATCGCGTTGGCTGATCCGTGCATTGCATGGGAGACGGATACCCCACCTGCCAATGCTCTATAAATAGATACAGAGTATGGATTTATCGCATCTCCGACAAATACCTCTGCGGTATTAGGAGCAGAAGCTTCATTGACAACATCAATACCAGCATGCGAATGAGCATCGATAATGCCTGGCATGACATACATACCATCTGCATCGATAACACGCACGTTATCTCCTGCACTCAGCCCTTCTCCAATCGATTTTATTTTACCATTCTGGATGAGAACATCTGTATTTTCTTTTATTCCGTTTGTAATCGTTAAAACAGTTCCGTTTTTAATTAGAACATCGCCACTTAGTGATTGACCATATAAACCGTCAACCAGAAGTAAGCATATAAATATGATTTGATACTTCATTTCAATTTAATTTTAAGGGTTATCATCTTTTGATCCAGTGACATCTGCAGTCATCATTCCATTTGCAATATTGACGGAGCCTTCCATATCAGAGCCGTCTATTACGACATCGATTTGGATTGGTGCTTCTACACCATTTACATCACCAGTCATTTTAATGGTGACATTAGAGCCATCGATTTCAACAGAGTCAAATTCGGTCTCTTCGTCATCCATATCTGTTGTCATAGAGCCGGTATAACCATCATCGGTTTTTTGGATTGTGACATTACCACCGATGACCATTCCATCAGCATTGATACTGAGTGTCCACTCGCCTTCAAGCACAATTTCTGCATCAGGATCACCTTCCTTTTTCTTTTTCTTCTTTTTGATTTCTTGTTTGAATTTTTTACCGTCAGCAAATACATATAAAACATTTGCTTTTTCTTTAAAATATGTTGTATCAGTGACAATTAGATTTGCCACTTTTCCTTTTTCAATTGATCCAGCGATTGAGCTGATGCCTAATAACTGAGCGGGATTAGTTGTTAGTGCTGCAAGGGCTTTGTCTTCACTTAAACCAGCTTCAATCATACGACGAAGATTTTTTTGAATGTCAGCAGCTTTCACATCGGTTAATGAAATTGAAAAAGGAATGTTTGCTTCTTCTAATATTGCTGCTTGGCTTGTGTATTCTTTCTTAGCAGCACTTGAGCGTGCAAGAAGTTTCTTCATTTCATCACTCATGTCATCTTCTTTATTAGATTTTTTATCATCACTTTCCTTTTTCTTCTTTTCTTCTTTCGGTAATTTTAAAGAGATGACTACTGGAATATTCATCGACTTGATTTTGTCTTTTAGCTTGTAGGCTTGTTTGACATTACTCGCTACTATATTAAAACCGAGATCTTTTTGCAATCTCAGACTTCGACTCAAGTCAAGAGTTTTAGGAGCATTAAAAAAAACCGGAATTGATTTATTAGTAGCGGCATACAAGGCTTTAGTCGATGCATCATACATTGGTCTTTTGAGACCAGATGGAGCTGATTTAAAAGTTGACTCATGGTCTATAGCAAGTTCTGCTTGCTGATACATTTCTCTCCACTTAGACATCACACCGATCGCTGTAGAAGGATAAATTCGATTTTTCGCTGCTTTAAGTGATCCGTACAATGACATATCTTCTTTGACTAATAATTCTTCTACAGAACCTCCTGATAAACTAATCAAGGATCCTTTGCCAGCCATCATACCGCCTCTAGGTACGACGTGCGCCATAGTGAAACCTAGTTTTCGCATTGCAGCGATTGAACTGTCAGATGGCTTTATGACAGATCTAACTGTTTTTTCTGGTGTAATCCCAGCGGCATCATTAGGTGGATCATAGCCTTTTACTGAGGACGAACCGCCTTCTTTTTTCTCTTCCTTTTTAGGAATGCCAATATGAGAAATGCCAGCGATAAATCCGGCATATACAAACATGCTGTCAGCATTAATAACTTCAGCATCATAAGGAATAGGAATGTTTTTACCGACTTGATGAATCAGTCCATCCTTGATGATCACTGTTGCTTGTTCAATAGTTTGACCTGGCTTAACGACGACATTCGCATTTTTAATTGCAAATGTGGACGTTACATCTGGTACATCTGATTGACTTTGAAGGCCAATCGAGAGGATACAGAACAAGCAGATTGATAAAATATGATTAATCATGATCTTGCTTTTTTGGAAAGGTAATAAAACTCAAGAGATCTTAAGAGAAGAATAAGACTCGTCTTTTGTTAAGAATCTATTAATGAGCTGATTATCTGTAAAATGTGATCTCAGAAATAGTCATGTGAAAGATTAAAAAAAGCATCGTTTTACGAACGAAATGTTGGTCTGACACAGTTATATAATCGCAACACAAAACAAAAACAATATGTCCGCAGCAGAATTAGCCATTGCAGAAAAAGATTTAATTAAAAACGGATTTCTCGATATTGATATCGATCCTAGTATGAATCTCGAAGAAGAGATTACAAAATTAAAGAAGGAGAAAAATGCGATCATTTTAGCGCATTATTATCAAGAATCTGAGATTCAAGACATTGCTGATTATGTTGGCGATAGTCTTCAGTTGTCACAAATGGCAGCGAATACTAATGCAGACGTCATTGTATTTGCTGGTGTTCATTTTATGGCAGAAACAGCTAAAATGTTAAGTCCCTCTAAAAAGGTTATTCTACCAGATTTAAAAGCGGGATGTTCATTAGCAGATTCATGTCCTGCGCCACTCTTCAAAAAGTTTAAAGAAAAGTATCCAGATCATGTTGTTGTCAGTTATGTAAACTGTACCGCGGAGTTAAAAACACTAACTGATTTGTGTTGTACGTCTTCGAATGCAAAATATATTATTGAAAGCATTCCAGAAGATAAAGGGATAATTTTTGCACCGGATAAAAATTTAGGTGCTTATCTACAAAAGATCACAGGTAGAGATATGGTCTTATGGAATGGAGCGTGTATGGTCCATGAAATATTCTCAGCAGAAAAAATAACAAAACTTCAAGTCAGGCATCCAGATGCCAAATTCATCGCTCACCCAGAATGCGAAGCTCATCTATTAGAGAAAGCTGACTTCATTGGATCAACAAGTGGACTGCTTAAATTTACTCAAACAGACCCAGCTAAAAAGTTCATTGTCGCCACTGAAGCAGGGATCATTCATCAAATGGAATTAAAATCTCCTGATAAAGAGTTTATTCCAGCACCTCCTAACAATACCTGTGCTTGTAATGACTGTCCTCACATGAAAAGAAATACAATGGAGAAATTGTATTTGGCTATGAAGTATGAAATGCCAGAAATTCATTTAGAGGATTGGGTCATTGAAAAAGGAAGAGTCTGTATTGATAAAATGTTAGACATTTCTGAGAAAGCAGGATTGAATACTTCTAATAAAGTATAAGCAGAGACGAGACGACTACAGCAACTTTTAATTCTTTATAGGGCTCAGCGCTTTATATAGTATCATTTCATTTTAATCTACAAACGTGGCAAGACCTTTTGTCATTTATTTATTAGTGGGATTTAAGATCACGCTTAAATATTTTCTTTAGCAAATAACTAGGGATCAAATGTTAAAATTTAAATCAATTCACCTTAAGCCATCACTATTTAATACCAATTACATCTAGACTATAGACTTTTCATGCTAGTCTGGTATTCCATTAATTAAAACACCTAAAAATGAAGAATTTAATTTTAATATTTTTTATATTATTTTTTGTCGGTACGCTCCAAGCCCAAGAATTAGACGAAGGTCAAGTCCACGGATATATAGTGGATAATGATAGTAATAAAAAAGAAGGCATTCTAGAGATGACAGTTAATCATCCTTGGAAAAACCAGCGAAACATAACTTTTATTGATAAGAAAAAATGGGAGTCTGGGGATAAAATCAAAAAGAAGGATAGTAAAAAATTCAAGACTAAAGATTTAGTGGAATTCGGTACAACTAATGGAGAGCGCATTTTTAAGAAAATAAAGTATGTAAATACGAAGGCGATGTCAGAATCAAATGGCAACAAAAAGCTAGGAAGGTTTAATAAACTTTCATCTTTAGCATCTAATGCTAAGTCTAGCTATTTTGCAGAGTTGATCCAGTCTGGTACAATGAGTATGTATAGATTTTACGATACTCCAGCCGCTGTCACTGTCTCTAGTGGTTCAGGGACAGAAGAGTTAGATGATTTACGAGAAAAGGCAAGAAACAATTATGATGTGATCGTTGTAAAAGGTGATGATAAAGCAAAAAGTTTTGATGGAATCAATGTAAAAAAGTACTTTAAAGATTGTAAAGAAGTGGTGGAGAAATTTAAAAATAAAGAGTACATAAAACAGCCAGTCAAAGGTATTAAATCTATGGTTGGCCAAGCTTTAGTAAGAGGATTTAAACTAGAAGAATCTACTAAGCAAATAGTAGATGATTACAATAAATTATGTGGTAGCTAGAATATACAGTCAGACCATTAAATTATGAGTTTTAACTAACTCTAATACGTAACTGTAATAAATTATAGAGAAGCCTTCATAATAAATTCATGAAGGCTTATTTATATGCAGCTATAAACAATAGTTCGGTAATAAATCATGCTGCAATTTTGCCAATATTAAGCACATCAGAGTATTTCGCGTTTAATTTTATCAAACTCTGGTCAAAACCATAGATTGAAAATATTAATTTGAGCATTTTTCTGTTTTGTAATTC
>ENA-ORXT01000803-ORXT01000803.1-marine-metagenome-genome-assembly--contig:-NODE-803-length-46574-cov-4.040024_pt1 | contig 46574 bp, 47 predicted proteins | sample MGYA00237868_ERZ511482 | MGnify/ENA metagenome assembly ERZ511482
ACTTAAATAAACTTCAAAATTAATTTCAGCCGAATCAATTATTTGATTCATATTAATGACATTATTAGGATACTGCAGTTCAAAAACTTTGACAGCTAGATCTCTTACCTGGGAAACTCCATAATAATCACTTAGATCAAAACTGCCGTCTTTAAGACCTAAAGCAAAATCATCTTCAAACCTAAATACCCCAATATAATTATCCAGAATACATAACCGGTCAAGTCTATCCCGATGCTGGGTTACGAAAGAAATAATGGAATCTCTTACAGGGTATAAAGTTACGCCTAACACTTTCCCTCTAGTTATGAAATCCTCTGTTAGAACTTTGAGCGCTTTAAAAAAGGTATCAAATTTAGGATCTTGATTTCCAGACGGCAGAGGTTCTAAATCAGATATTAAACCCCGAATCAAAGAACTCGTGACAGAGTTGAAAGATGTTCTGCTTAGTTCCGAAAATAGTACGATTTCATAAGCAGAATCAGGATTTAGCAATTCTTCTAGTAAATCAATTCCTGGTGGAATTTCCGGCCAAAGATCGTCATACATTTTTTTTGCTTCTTCATATGACCCAGATAAATCATGGAAGCGAAATAATTCTCTAAAGCTATCTTTTGTGTAAGAAGGCAAGTATCTAGCAAATTCATCTAGATCATCTTCAATTTTAGTTATTTGCTTCAGTTGCAATAGCGTTAGCTGAGTCCCTGATCTTTCAGTAGGTTTCTTTGTTTCTGCTTCAGGAATACATGCGCCTATTGCCGACAAAAAAGATTGTATAAAATTATCTTCTTCGGGGGTACAGCCCGCTCTATAATAACAACTCATGTTTTGTAGCTCAGTAAGTCCGATAGCAAATATTGCTACAAACTCTTGAGTAGTAATAAAATTGCTATCAGAAAATTGATGAGAAATATCAAGTTGGCTAGAAAGCTCCCATAAATTATATGGACCACATTTATTCAACAATAATTGGCACTGTGCCTGCGACCAAATAAGGTTCGTAAAATCAGCTTCTTCTAGTTCAATTCGAAACTCGCTACTTGGGACTAAAACAAGGCTCTGTTCATACAAAATACTTTTTACAGACAAATTTGTACCAAATGCCTGTGCAATATCAGAAGCATTGAATTTAATCTGACAACCATAGTAGATAAAGTCGTTTAAACGCAATGAACATGATTCAAAAATAGGACCAGTTATTGTGTTTTCCCAAACTTCATCCAAAACGTAAGTTTGATTTGTTTCAGTCATTTATTCGCCTTTTAGATAATTTTTTTTACAATTCCCAATGTACAGCTAACCCTGATTTGTCAAAACATATATTGACAAATTGCTTATATTGTAATATTTATTGCATAAGATTCACCAAATCAGTCAACGTCCACCCTGAAGAAAGGCATAGGTCTGTCGATAGAATATAATAATGGATATCTCAAAATTAACTCAAATAGGGCTAACGGAAACCCAATCTAAAGCATATTTAATGTTAATTAAGAGAAATTCACTTACAGCTATGGACCTTGTAGAAGAACTTGCTCTAACCAGGACCAACGCCTATATGGTGCTGAACAAGCTGCATGAACTAGACCTTGCATTCAAAGACAAAATTGACAAAGCCCTTATTTACAGACCTAACAGCCCTCAGAATTTAGAAAAAATCTCGCAAGCTAAGCATAATCAGCTTGTAACTTTAGAAGCTGACATTAAAAGTGCTCTACCAGACCTACTTGATTTTTATCACTCAAATACATTTCAACCAGGAGTAAGAATTTTAAGAGGAATCCAAGAGTTCCATCAAGTTTACGAAGAAGTATTAGACGAGCGACCTGACAAGGTTTGGGTAATCAGATCAATCCATGATGAAAAAATATATGACGAAATTCTTCAAGACTTTTTACTGAAGCGAGGACAGTCGGGTACAAAAACCCAGCTCATAAGTGACAAAGAAACTGCACCCTATAACAATGCAAACAAACACCATAAAGAATTCCGAATAAAATATTACTGGCTAAAGCCTGGGACTTACACTTCAAAAACTGAAGTAATGGTATACAACAATAAAACTGCGCTAACAACATTTGGTGATGAAGCCATTTCACTAATTATTGACAGCGCCGACATTGCAGAATCGTACAAACAACTTTTCCAAGCTCTGAAGCTACAAGCTACTGAAACAACACCATAACGATATTAACTTGTCTTAGCAAATGTTAACTCTGAGCCCTCAACTATCACTTCGATAGAGTCACCGGCAACAAAATCGCCAGATAATAAATGCTTTGCTAGCTGATCAATCACTTGTTTCTGAATGACTCGTTTCAATGGCCTGGCGCCGTAGCTTGGGTCATACCCAGTTTCGGCCAACCAAGCTAGCGCATCCTCTGATACAGACAAGTTAATTTGTTGATCCAGAAGACGTTTTTCCAAACCTTGAATTTGGATTTTAACAATCTTAGCTAAATCGCTCTTTTCCAGAGCATGAAAAACAATTATTTCATCAAGCCTATTTAAAAACTCTGGCCTGAAATAACTTTTAGCTTCCTCAATAACTTTCTCTTTGTAACTATCTTTTATATTCTCATTCAAAATATGTTCCGAACCAAGATTTGAAGTCATAATAACTACAGAATTAGTGAAGTTAACCGTTCTTCCCTGACCGTCTGTTAAACGCCCATCATCCATTAGCTGAAGCAAAGTGTTAAACACATCTGGGTGTGCCTTTTCAATCTCATCTAACAAAATAACTGAGTAAGGTCTGCGCCTAACTGCCTCTGTAAGCTGACCACCCTCTTCGTAACCGACATATCCAGGAGGTGCACCTATCAATCTGCTGACTGCATGCTTTTCCATATACTCTGACATGTCAATTCTTACTAGAGCACGTTCGTCATCAAATAAAAACTCAGCCAAAGTTCTAGCTAACTCTGTTTTGCCTACACCTGTGGGGCCCAAGAACACAAAAGACCCTATAGGTCTGTTTGGATCAGCCAAGCCAGACCTAGCCCGACGCACAGCATCAGCTACTATTCCAACCGCTTCATCTTGACCAACTACTCTTTCATGTAGATGATCTTCTAAACGTAGCAGCTTATCTTTTTCAGACTCCAGCAACCGACTTACAGGTACACCAGTCCATTTAGCAATAACCTCTGCAATATCTTGTTCACCAACTTCTTCAGTCAAGTAAGTAACTGAAGTTTGCAAAGCTGCTAATTCTTTTTGCTGTGTTTCTAGCGTTGTTTGAAGTTCTGGGATTTTACCGTACCGAAGTTCTGCAGCTACATCTAAATCTCCGATACGTTCAGCTTTTTCAGCATCAACTTTACAGGATTCTATCTGCTCCATAGTTTCTTGAATTACAACGATCGCTTTTTTCTCCTGAGTCCAGTGAGCTTTTTTTTCATTAGCCTCCTCTGAAATATCAGCCAACTCTTTCTCTAGCTCAGAAAGCCTAGCCTTAGAAATTTTGTCTTTTTCTTTAGACAGTGCAGCTTTTTCGATCTCTAATTGCTGAATTTTTCTATCTAACTCATCAATTTCCTCCGGTAAAGATTCAAGCTCTATCCTCAGACGACTAGCTGCCTCGTCAATCAAATCAATTGCTTTATCAGGCAAGAATCTACCTGTGATATATCGATCAGAAAGACGTGCTGCTGCGACTAAAGCTGCATCTGTAATGCTGACCCCATGGTGAACTTCATATCTTTCTTTTAAACCTCGCAAAATCCCTACTGTATCTTCGACACTTGGAGGGTCTACAACTACCGGAGCAAACCTGCGTTCTAGCGCTGGATCTTTCTCAACATATTTTCTGTATTCATCTAAAGTTGTTGCACCAATCATTCGAAGTTCGCCTCTTGCTAGCAACGGTTTCAACATATTTGAAGCATCCATAGAGCCTTCGGCTGCACCTGCTCCAACAATTGTGTGCATCTCATCTATAAAGGTAATTATTTGACCATCTGACTCTTTAATTGCTTTTAGAACATTCTGAAGTCTTTCTTCAAACTCACCCCGATACTTAGCTCCGGCAATTAGGGTCCCCATATCTAAAGAAATGATCGATTTAGATTTTAAGCTCTCAGGTACATCGCTATCTGCAATTCTTCTTGCCAGACCTTCAGCAATAGCTGTTTTTCCTACTCCTGGTTCGCCAATTAACACTGGATTATTTTTTGTTCGTCTCGAAAGTATCTGGATTACTCTCCTAATTTCATCGTCTCTTCCAATAACAGGATCTAACTTTTGTTCACGAGCAAGCGCTGTTAAATCTTTCCCATAGTCTTCAAGCGCATTCATCTCTGTCTCAGGATCTTGGCTAGTTATTCTTTTAGAGCCCCTAATCTCTTTTAGAGCCTGATCAACTCCCTGTTCTGAAAGACCAACTTCATCAAAAAGAGTTCGTAGCTTTCCTTTTACATTTGTTAAAGCAAGTAACAAATGTTCGACTGATAAATAGTCGTCACCATACTTAACCCTCTGAGAGTCAGCATAATTTAACGCATCTAAAAGCTCTTTTGAAACAGAAGGAGCCGAACCACCAATTGACTTACCCGTGTTTGATAAAAGCGCCTCCACTTTTTCTCGTAGAGAAGTTGGTGTAATTTTCAAAGCACTCAGAACTGGATAAATAATGGAATCAGACTGTTGCAATAAAGCCAGCATTAGATGCTCTGGAACTATCTCGGGATGATCTTCTTTACCCGCCAGCTGTTGAGCTGCAGCAATAGTTTCTTCAGTTTTTCGAGTTAAACGATTTGCATCAAAAGCCATAAATTCTCCTTAGTTATTACTAACTTATACAATTATCCAATATACAAATACAGCGAAGTAACTTGCGAAAGTAATTCAAAATTTGTTGTTCGTGCATTGCATATGAATTCGAGTTAATATGTAAAAATATCCCGCTAAACACAATGGAGCCAAATGCCTAAACGCGCTTTAATAACCGGTCTAACAGGTCAAGACGGATCATACCTAGCCGAATTACTTCTAGATAAGGGCTACCACCGTCGACGAGGTTAAAATCAAATCGTTTGAAGCCGATTCTCAGCCGCTCTACGACGCGTTTGTAGGCGTGTGGGTAGAGCAAACCTCAGGTGATCTAATAACAGCGCAAATTGCTTCAGACACAATTTTCGCAACAACACCCATGCTGCTCCCTGTCGCCAATTTATCTGGTGACAAAAATGAAGAAGCGGTAAGGCTTTATGAAGAGGCTTTCAGTGTGGAGGGTTCTGAGGTAATAGATGGAGTAACTGTCTACTCTGTCACTATGAACCTTGCAGCGCATAATGAAGCAGAAGACTTTGTGTATTTACATAACGATCAATACGACCGTACCAGTGACACTTTGATCGATAAGTCAAAACTGTCAAATATAAGAATATATGCAGAGAACGGGTTAGTTTCAAAAATAACTGCAACATTTACAAAAAATGATCTAGAAAGTAATCTGGTTATTGATTTTATTGAATACGACGTCGATGTTGTTAAGCATCAAGTTGTAGACCCGCAGAGAGAAACTGATATAAATGACAAGCTGTTCCAGGATCAAGGAATTAGGTTTCGGTAATAGCTATTACTAGAGTGCGCACAGCTATTAACGCTTTCTAAGATAGACAAAAGCAGAGCTAGCCTAGTGTGTGTCTCTTCTTCATTCCATGAATTCTATAAGAATCCGTGCTAGTGATTCCCGCGAAGCAGTATTCAGTTTGTTTCCGTGTGATCTTTTGACTGAAAGAGCTTAACCCTCAGTATACTGTACATAAGCCCGGCAATTATTGGGCCTAGGAAATTGATCTCTAGGGAGAATTCCTTTGTGTCTAGATTATCTATATAGGAAACAAGCGGCAACCAATCTGGGCCAATTTGTACATTGCCGCCAAATCCAAGTGTACTCAGTGCTAGTGGAGCAAACATAGCTAATACTAAAAAGCCGAAGAATGCTCTTAGCCACGTGGATGTAAAGTTATTTGAGTGGTCTAGCTTCTCTTCTTTAGTGGTCATTTTTCTCGCTATTTCAGCAGCACTGTTATTGTCTGAGTAAACTGCTAAACCTTTGGCTTGATCTTCGATTAGAACGTCGCTGATACCTCTAAATTTTTGGAGCTTGGTCCACATCCAAAGATCGCCAACAGCTCCAGAAAAGTTTCCAACAAACGCAACTGCTAGATACGGCACCCAGGCAGGAATGATAAAGCCAAGAAGTAAGGTGGCAGCTGAAATTAAAACAAATGGTGAAAGTCCGATGACGGACATTTGCCTGTATGTGAACTTATCTCCTACCGAGCTTGCATAGGCATAGGGCATAAAATACTGCACACCAACTCCAAAAGTTGGACTACCTTTAAAAAGTTTAAAAAACAATCCATGAATTAGCTCGTGAATTACGAGGGTCAAAAGATAAACAACTAATAAGGATAGACTCAGTGCACCACTTTCAGTTGAAAATATTGAATTAAAAAGACTAATGCTCAAAAACATTAGAATAGTACCGTATACAGCCAGCCTCATGGAGTTGGATTTGTTTAGAGATATTGAATATATTTCGTTTGATGTGTTCTTCTTCACTGCGTACTCCTTTTTGTGGTTATACTATGCCTGCAAGCCTACTTATACTCCTAAATATTCCTATATACAATACAAGAAATAGTGCAGCTCGTATAGATTTATATCTCATCTGAGAGCACCCCAGTTTCTTCTAGTTTATCATCCATCACGTCAAGAGACTCAGCAAAATAGTTCCACCTATTTCTCGATAAGCTCACCATTTCAGATTTACAGATACAGAAAAATCCGCAGTATTGCGGATTCTTCTATTTGTGTAATTCGAAAAGAGTTATTGAGTTCCACTCTCACTGAGCGCAACTAACTAGTGATGAGCGTGAGAGATTAGATAAGGCATATAAACAACAATAATAGTGTTTATTGTCACATATTGTTGTTTATATTGACAAAAAACGTCAAGTGAGAATTTAGAAACCAATTCATTAATTGTAAATATCTCTTGTTCTGTTCCGTCATTCCAGCCTAAACTTGCTAGATAATTCAATAGAGCTTCAGGTAAGATGCCGTCTTTTGCATAATCTAGCACATCTTTGGCCCCGTCACGCTTCGAAAGCTTCTTGCCGCCATTCGAACCGAGAATAGGTGGAACTGTTACTAGCTTAGGAATATCAAATTTAAGTGCCTCGTACAATTTGATGTATTTAGCTGTTGAGCTGCAGCAATAGTTTCTTCAGTTTTTCGAGTTAAACGATTTGCATCAAAAGCCATAAATTCTCCTTAGTTATTACTAACTTATACAATTATCCAATATACAAATACAGCGAAGTAACTTGCGAAAGTAATTCAAAATTTGTTGTTCGTGCATTGCATATGAATTCGAGTTAATATGTAAAAATATCCCGCTAAACACAATGGAGCCAAATGCCTAAACGCGCTTTAATAACCGGTCTAACAGGTCAAGACGGATCATACCTAGCCGAATTACTTCTAGATAAGGGCTACCACGTAAGTGGCATGGTGAGGCGATCAAGCACAATAAACTTCGACCGACTTTCACACATTCAAGACGAAATAGAAGTTGTTCAAGGCGACCTATTAGACGAAATGTCACTACTAGACGCCATAAATAGAACTAAGCCCGATGAAGTGTACAACTTGGCTGCACAATCATTTGTACAAACTTCGTGGCAGCAGCCAAGCCTGACAGGAGATACAACAGCACTTGGTGTTACCAAAATGCTAAACGCTATACGCTCCTCAGGCTTGGCTGCAAAATTTTACCAAGCCTCATCATCAGAAATGTTCGGCAAAGTACAACAAGTACCCCAAACAGAAGCAACACCGTTCTACCCAAGGTCACCATACGGCGTTGCAAAAGTTTATGGACATTGGATAACAGTAAATTACCGTGAAAGCTACGACATGCACGCATCTAGTGGCATACTTTTCAATCATGAAAGCCCTAGAAGAGGTTTAGAGTTTGTGACACGAAAAATAACTCATCATGTGGCAAAAATAAAGCTCGGCATTATAAACGAACTCCGCCTAGGTGACCTGCATCCTCAAAGAGACTGGGGGTTCGCCGGCGACTATGTTGAGGCAATGTGGATGATGCTTCAACAAGACAAACCAGACGATTACGTGATATCAACCGGTGAAACTCACTCTGTACAAGAATTCTGCGAGCTAGCATTTGGACACGCCGACCTAAACTGGCAAGATCATGTTGTACAAGATAAACAATTTATGAGACCAGCAGAAGTTGAGCTGCTTATTGGAGACTCAACAAAAGCTCAAGAAAAACTTGGTTGGAAACCAAAAACCGCATTCGGAGACCTGGTTAGAATGATGGTTGAATCAGATATTGAATTAATCCAAAAACAGATGGGCTGATAGATAAAACGACTATCAAATATATCTAGAACTTACGTTTTTCTAATAGGAGGTTGCTGCGATTCATTATTGTCTACGTGCAGAAACTAAGAGTTCCCGACCCCGATCCGAGTAACAAAAAAGATCCTGCAACGTCGTGCAGGATGGCAGTTGTTGCTTGACTCAAAGTTCAGCTTACTTCGCTTGGCAAAGCTGATGCTTCAGATTCAACACCAAGTTCCATGTTAATACGTGTGCTTGAGTCAGCTTTTTCTGTTCCACCCATATCAAATACCATAGCTATATTGAACTCTTCACATACACCGGTTTCTGGCACTACTGCACCAGATGATCTATCTCCCCCATTGGCGAATGTTAGTTCACAATCAGAGTACTTCTCAGCGATAACTCGAATACTCTCAGAAACAGCTCTGTCAGCATCAACGGCAACAATTGCATCATCAACAAATCGAAGTGCGTTTACGATTCTAAGACGGTCATTCTCATCCTGAATGATCTTACCTTTTTTCATTATTTGCTGTTCATTGTTATTAACAATAACAACTAAAAAATCACCATTAGAAGCAGCAGATTCAATCATATCTAGGTGACCAGTATGCAGCGGGCTAAAGTATCCGCTAACAATTACACCTTTACGTTTCGCCATTATATTTTCTCCTAGATTACCGTTCAACTAAGCTTCGGAACAAACTATCATAAGATTTAGCTTGTCGGTCAGGGCTCAGCCAATTCTCGGCAAATTCTCGACCATTTACACCTAATTTGGCTAATTGTTTAGAGTCTTTAAGCATAGAGTCAATAGCTTCCACAAAAGAACCTGGATGATCTGGTTGCACAGAACACCCAGCGTTAGCTTTATCAATCACATTTGAAACTTCACTGCCCTTATCAACGCTAGCAAGAACAGGCCTACCAGAAGCCAGAATACCGTAAAGTTTTGATGGTGTTGAGCTTTTTGCTAACCCCTTCTTAAGAAGAATTAGATGCAAATCTGCAGCACCTAAGATAGAACTAACTTCTTCACGAGGCCCGAAGTTATTGACCATAACATTATCTAATTCCTTAGCCCAAGAATCAACCTCTGGTCTTGCTGCACCTTCACCATTAATAACAAATACAAGATCTTTATTACTTCTAAAATGTTCAGCAGCAAATTTTATCAAATCAAAGGATTGAGAAAGCCCAACATTGCCCGAATACATAACAACGGTTTTACCAACAAGGCCATGTTTCCGACGATATTCCCCCTCTTTATCAACTGGCTTGATTCGGTTTGTGTCTACGAAGTTATGAATAACGTTTGTCTTATCATGAGATTTAATATCTAGCTTTGAACGAACATTAATTTCTTGATCTTCAGAGAGGACGGTTACAGCGTCAGCCCGTTTATACAAGGACTTCTCATATCGGCTAGCTAAAGAAATCACTTTCTTATTTGTCAACATCCCAAGTTCAACAGCAACATCTGGAAAAATATCTTGAGTGTTAAAAACAAATGGAGCCCGATTTTTTTTAGCAGCAAGATACGCAGCTTCACCAAGAAATATTGGCGGACTCATACCCATTACCACATCATGTTTTCCGGCAAAAAGCCCTTTAAACGTAGCAAGCCCAGTAAATCCAACGAACCCAAAAGCTCTTGCTGCGATATTGCTTTTATCTGTCGGGAATGGCCAAACCCTAACTATTTTACCCCAAGAAGTTTTCTCTAACCTCCATGGTCGGCCTCTCCACTCAGCTTCAACAGAATGGCCCCTATACCAGGGCAAAGAAGTCACAACAGTAATTTTATAGTCAAGTTTTGCTAATGATTTAACAAGTTGTGTTGTGACTTCACCGGTTGCGGCATGCAAATCAGGTTCAAAATGTGGACAAAATAAAAGTAACCTCATTTTGAACCTTTCTGTTGAAGACCAGAAACATCAAGTGCGCTTTCATATGCGTGCAGCAAACTTTTACCGGAGGATTCCCAATCAAAATCTTTAACTCTACTCTCACCCATTTTTATGAGACTAGAACGAAAATCATGATTAGTTGAAACTTTAAGGATTGCATTTGCTATAGCTTCAACATCTCTTGGTTTAAACATCAATGCAGCATCTTTTGCAACTTCAGCCAACGCACCAGCATCTGAACAAATCACTGGACATTCAAACGACATTGCCTCAACAATCGGATTACCAAACCCTTCATATTCAGAAGGGAACACCAAGGCTAGAGCGTTCTTATACAAATTTTCTAGCTTAGATATATCAACACGACCCAGTTGATGGACACGATCAGAAATCTCTAAATCAACAGCTTGCTTTTCTAAAGCCTCTGTCAAAGGACCTGGCCGTCCAGTAAATACAACATTTATATCCCCCAACTGATTTTCAATTTCTTTTACTGCGGAGAGAATATCACAATGACGTTTATGTTTGTAAGTTATCGCTGGATAAAGAACATATTGACCAAATAATTTTTTTGCATCAAAGACCTCACCGACATCAGATTTGGCATCTGTATTTGGAACAAGCCCATGGCTAATAACTCTTATACGATTACTTGAAATTCCATAAAATTCTTGAATCTGATTAGAAGTAAACTCTGAAGGACACATTATCAGACGAGCAGCCATCATAGATCTTGGAATCATTGATTTAAGCCATCGTCGTTTAACAAAAGAGAAATTCTGTGGCATTTCTATAGGCTGTAAGTCATGGACCGTAACAATAGGCACAGCGGATCTTACAAATGGGACTACCCCACCGCCATGATGTAACAGTTCATCATTTTTAGAAGCATTCGACAACCAAGTATTCTCAGCAACAATCCTTAACGGACGATTACTAAGATTCGAAGGAGAAACTTTAGTTTCAAAACGCTCCATTAGATCACTATGTGTGTCGAGCAAAGATTGATTGCAATACAAGCGAACTTTTAAGTCACCAAACCCGACATCGCTAGCAGCACGAAGAAGCCTAAGAATGTGTTCTTCAGATCCACCAACCTGGCCAGGAATTAGCCAAAGAAGGTTGACACCAATGCGTGCTTTCATTTATTAAACAATAGCTTATTCAACAAAATTATTCTGGGATTTGAATCGGTTAAATAGGTTATCTATTAGCAAGGTTTCTTGCGTAATCACCCCGCCGTTTCTGGTTGCTTTCCTTACTGAAGTTTTTCTGATTGTGTTTTCTTGTATTAGAAATTGCACAAAGAACATGATCCTGAGTCTGAAACTAATCCTGCAAGCAAGAAAGAGCTTATTCCAGAAACTCTAAAAATGTCTCAGAATAGCCTTTAGCAGTTTTTTGCCATGTCATCTCTGCTGCTCTATTCAAACCTAGCTTATTAAGCTTTGTTGACAAATCTGAGTCTCCTAAACAACTTGAAATTCCATACCTAATACTCTCAACACTGTTTGGATCTACAAGCTGAGCGGCACCACCAGCAACTTCCTCTGTAGCTGTACCAGATGAAGTTACTACAGGAACTCCCCTAGCCATAGCCTCAAGGATTGGCAAACCAAACCCTTCAGCCAAAGAAGGAAACACAAACAATCTGGAATTTCTGTAAACAACATCTAATAACGAATAATCAATGAAACCTAGTTTAATAATGCGCGACCCTAATTTATCAATAAGTGAATCCAGTTTTTCACCCCAACCATCTGGCCCCACAATCACTAAAGGAACATCTGGTAGATTTTTTACCGCAAGTAAAAGATTCTCAAGGTTTTTTCTGGGTTCTTGTGTCCCAACCCAAAGAATATACTCATCAGGCAAATTTAAAGATTCAAACGCCCTTACAGCATCACTGCTAGGCTTAATTGGTGCAGCTACACCCCAAGGTACAACTTTTACTTTAGATTCTTCTACACCATTATCAACACAATCCCTTAACACATGCTCGCTTGGGCAAACTATAAAATCTGAACGCTTTTTTACAACATCATAGGCAACAGGAAAAAAAGATTTACCACGCCTACTCAGCCGATCAGGATTGCTCAAAAAATCTAAATCGTGAACTGTTGAAACAACGGGTTTAGAAGTTGATGGCACAACCATCGCAGAGGCCCAAACAACATCAAAATAGTCAAATAAAGAATCTATAGTCGGCTTATTAAACCTGATCCAAGATTCGTACAACAAAGGACGGGGCAATTTACTGTGACCAATCGGAATATCTACAGGGCAAGTATTTGACTTGTGTCTAGCCGCTACACCAGAAATATCTAAAACACCTAACTCCAATAGGGCTTCAAGAGTCATCTTAGTTGCATAAGCAGTTCCACCAGGAAACTTATGCCAGAACTGTTCAACTAATGCAACTAAATGAGGTTTCATAATTCCTAACTAAACATAGATCATTATTTTAGTAAAACCTGTCATTTTGCACTCACCGACAGAGGTCACTCAGACCCCAATGACAGATTCCAACTAAACCATCTGGTATCAAAAAATTCTCTTTAGTCACCCGACCCATTTCATATCTAGCTTTGTTTCATTGATGGCGCATTCCCTTAAGTACAGATTGATCAATGTTTGGTAAGGAATTCCGTTTTCCATAGATAAAGATTTAAAGTATTCAATAGTTGCTTTATCGACCCTTAAGGTCACAGGCTGTTTTAGTTTTTTTATGTAAGGATTTTTTGTTCCTTCCATTGCAGCGAAGTTATATTCTTTTCTCATTAGTTACCTTTCGTATATTGCTTGCTCATTTTTTGTTGCTTTTCTAGCTGAAATTATTCTGATTATATTTTTTTCTATTAGACAGTGCACGACGACTAGGATTCTAAGTTTGAAACTTACACCTAACATGATGAACCTTTGCTCATCTATAGAATGATCTGGATCTTCAAATCTGACAGCGTTTTCGTCAAAGAATACGGTTCTGGCTTCTTTGAAATACAATTTATGTTTCTTTTTATTTTCTTCATTCTTTCTTTCATCCCATTCAAAATTTATTCCACTCATCAATACATTGTACATCAAACACAACGACTGTCAATACATTGTACATCAAGCCATCTGTCAACCGGAGCACAACAACCCTGCAGTTTTGGGTAACATTGCAAATGCCCCGAAACAATTTATTCCAGACATTCCAGGAAAACCTCGGAGTAGCCTTTAGCTGCCTTTTACCAAGTCACCTCTTCGACCCTAGATACTGTTCAGCTGATGCAACTAAATGAGGTTTCATAAGTTCTAACAAATCAGAACAAACTAGAGAAATACTCCGCAGTTTTTTCTAGGCCTTCACGCAAATTCACTTTAGGTTGCCAATTTAACTTTTCAGTAGCCAAACTGAGATCTGGACAACGCCGAGACGGATCATCCTGCGGCAAAGGTTTAAAAACAATATCACTCGAACTTTCCAATAATTCAATAACCAATTCGGCTAACTCCAGCATTGTGATCTCAACAGGATTTCCAACGTTTATTGGGCCAGACTCACCAGAATCTAATAACGCCAGCTGGCCCGCAATCTGATCGCTCACATAACAAAAACTACGGGTCTGCTTTCCATCTCCATATATTGTTAACGCCTCATTATTCAAAGCTTGATTCACAAAATTTGAAACCACACGACCATCATCAGGCCGCATACCAGGACCATAAGTATTAAAAATCCGAACAATTGAAACATCAAGCCCATGACTATGTTTGTAAGCCATAGTAAGAGCCTCTGCGTAACGCTTAGCCTCATCGTAAACACCGCGAGGCCCCAAAAGGTTTACGTTCCCCCAATACGATTCTGGCTGAGGGTGAACCAAAGGATCCCCATAAATTTCACTTGTAGATGCAAGAAAAAACCTTGCAGATTTTAACTTAGCGATTCCCAACATATTATGAGTGCCCAACGCACCAACCTTCATGATCTGAATAGGGATTCTAGGAAAGTCAACCGGGGAAGCCGGCGAAGCAAGATGCATTACAGCATCAACATCACCATCAATCAAAATAGGAATAGAAATATCGTGTTGGATAAATTCAAAAGAATCACTTTCCAACAACTTTGTTAGATTTGCAATTGAACCGGTAGACAAATTATCTAAACAGACAACTCGATCTCCCCTGCTGATAAGTTCTGTACAAAGGTGAGAGCCCAAAAAGCCAGCTCCCCCAGATACAACTATTCGAGCCAAGATATGTCCTAACTTGCTATTCCTCGATAATTAAAACCACGTCGTTTAACTAAATTAGGATCAACCACACCCCGAGTATCGATAATTGTATCACCATGCATAACTTCAATTAACTTATCAAAATCTAAAATCGCAAACTCTTCCCACTCTGTAAGAATTGAAATAACAGAAGCATCTTTTGCTGCAGTGTAGGGATCACTAACAACTTGAACTTTCAAATCTGGATACATTTTTTGGAGTTGGGTTTTACTTGCAGCAGGGTCATATGCCTTAACACTTACACCCGCAGCTTCTAGCCTTCTAATAACTTCAATCGAAGGTGAATCTCTTAAATCGTCAGTTCCTGCTTTGAAGGTTAACCCAAAGACCGCAACGTGATTACTTGCCCCATTCAAGCTCTCAATTATTTTATTCGAGACACGATCAAACTGATCAGTATTTATATTCAAAACTTCATCAAGCAATTTGAACTGATAACCAGCTTTCTCAGCAATCTTACGCAAGGCGACGGTATCTTTGGGGAAACAACTTCCACCCCAGCCAGGACCAGGACTAAAAAAATCTAAACCTATACGAGTATCAGAACCCATACCCCTTACTACGTCGTTGACATCAGCCCCAACTGCTTCACATAAATTTGAGATCGCATTAATAAATGACAATTTACTTGCTAAGAAAGCATTCGAAGCATACTTAATCATCTCAGCTGAAAGAGGGTTAGTCAGCAAGATTGGAGTAGGAATTTTTGCATAAAGAGTTGCCACTCTAATAGATGCATCCTCATCATCTGAACCAATGACAACCCTGTCAGGATTTAGAAAATCGTCGACAGCTGAACCTTCACGCAGAAATTCTGGATTTGAGACAACTGCAACATCAGGGCGCTTTAAAACGTCAGCCACTACTTTAGTTGAGCCAACAGGCACAGTTGATTTATTTACAACCACACTGTTTTCTGGAATGCACTCTCGAATTTCTTCCGCAGCTTTCTGAAGGTACGACAGATCAGCAGATCCATCTTCGCTTTGAGGAGTAGGAACACAAAGATAATGAAATTCGCTGTGTTTGGAAGCTTCTGCAGCTCCTACAACAAACCTTAGGTTGCCTGTCCGAATACCTTCATCAACTATACGTTCCAAGCCATTCTCAACTATTGGAATTTCGCCATTCTGAAGACGTTTAATTTTTTGAATATCAATGTCAGCACAAATTACTTTGTGTCCAAGATGTGCAAAACATGCACCGGTAGTAAGCCCAACATATCCAGTACCTATAATTGCGATGGCGGCCACAATATTCTCCTCGAGTTATAAATATAAAGTGATTTCTATAAAATTTGAATCGATCTGCGTGAAACGCTCCAAGCGAAGCGAAACATACTGGGGGATCTATAATTTATAAAGATCCCCATAAGTAAAGCAAAGAAAATCAGATAAGTCCAAGCAAGCCACATCCATAAACTTTGTTGTCGCTGGTTCTGTTAGCAAAATGTTTTCTCAACCTCTACTATATTTTCCGCAATTGTAGTTTCAACTGCTTCTATTTTTTCAGTCGAATTATTCGCTGATGGTGTTGTGGAATTAGAGTTTGGCTGAGTTGTAGTTTCAACTTTCGGTGAAACATTTTCAACATCCTTTGGCTCAGGTTTTTGATCTACTACAACTTTTTGAGTTAGTTGTATATTTCTGCCTAGAATCCCATTTAGTTCTTGAAACTCATAAGTCCCATTTAAAGCATCAGCTACGAGTTCAGCTGCTTGCAGTCCATCGGGGCCATGTTGAATTAGAAAATCTTTTTCTGTAGGCCCTTTAAGATTTGATTTATTTTTTTCAGACACAGTGAAACCCAAACTATTCAATTCATCTGAAACTGGTACAGAGAATGAATCATTTGAAAGCGGATCTTCGGTAAAGACTTTTACCGGAACAGTTTCTGGGGATGAAAATTCTGCTCCTCTAAATATTTTCAGAATAGGCTCAGCACTTTCAACATTTGTTTGCAGCAGATCCGGATCATTACCTACTGTAAGATCAGAAACAGGAAGGCTGTAGGTCTGTAACTTCTCAGGATTAAACCCTTGATAAGTAGATGCCAAATCTTTAAGTAACTGTGGTGTAAGGTTCTCATCGATAGTTACATTCTCTAATCCTGTGTTAATCAAATCAGTTAATACAAACGGATTTCTTGCCCCTAAACTCACTGCCCTATTCATTAACCTTCTCAAAAAATCTTGTTGGCGTCTAATTCGACCAAAATCTGAAGTTAAATCCGTAGACCACGTACCATCAGGAGACTGCGTTTGATAGTAACGAGATCTTACATAAGCAAGTGCTTGATCAGCATCGAGGGTTTGGCAACCTGCTTCTTCGACAATAAACCCGGTTTGGGTTCGTGGAGGATTTGCATTTACATTCCAATCTCTAGCAGGTTCTGGAAAATATACATCAACACTTCCAACTGCCTCTACCAAACCTTGAAATCCAGCGAAATCGACATTCACATAATGGTGGATTGGGATCTGAAAGTTTGTTTCAATTGCTTCAATTAGAGATACAGGGCCTCCAGTATCAAATGCACGATTTATTCGACTATTACGTCCAACACTTGGAATCTCAACCCAAACATCTCTGGGCAACGATAGTAATGCAAGCTCACCAGAACGTTCATCTATGTGTGCAATGATAATCACATCACCAAGTTGTTGACTTCCTCTTCCAATACGAAGCGGATCATCAGAATCAAGACTATTTGAAGAATCAGAGCCGACAAGAAGAATATTCATTACTCTTTGGCCTTTACGTTCATCAGCTAAACTCGCTAATGCATCATCCAACGCAACTCTACTAACCGCCGAAGCACGATCGTTCGCGTAGTAGAGCAAAGACGCTGCAGAAAGAGACGAGGCTATCAGAACCATATTTAGCAAAACAACAAAATAATGAAGTGGCTTTCTACGATTCTGCTTTTTTTGAGTTCTCATAAATTTATTCATGTCTACTCAATTCATCTTCACTAAACACTCGCAGATGAACCCTCCAAAGATACACATTATATGCATCTACTTGAGTTGTCATTGACCAATAAACAATTCCTAAATATGAAAGATAGAAATGTAAAATATTAGTTCGTCAAGTTTTCTACTATTTTAGATTTAATTAACCCCAAGTCAGCATCTGTTGCTTGTTGTGACCCAAACTCAAAATCTTTCATTGAATTAATTGGGATAACGTGCACATGAGTATGAGGAACTTCAAACCCAGCGATCATTAAACCTATTCTTTCACAATCAAACGCTAGCTTTTGCGCATTCCCAATTTTATGTGCAACTTCCATCAAATGTTTAACAACAGAAACATCCAGGTCAGTCCATTCATCAACCTCTTGTTTTGGAATAACCAAGCAATGCCCAATATTTGCTGGACGAATATCTAGGATTCCTACACAAACATCATCCTCATACACAAAGTGGGCTAGACGTTCTTGAATAAGTTTAGAAAATATTGATGACATTGAAATATCTTAACTGGCATTCAGCAACAATTAAGATAACGTATCAACAAATTCTTCTAGTTGCTTTAAATTTCTAACCTCATAGGTTTCATCACAATAAGGTTGATAATCTCTCATGATTGAATCACCACTATTCCAATAAGCTTCTGGTTCAGGATTCAACCATATGAGTCTTTTACAATTATTAGAAATTGAACTTAACGCTTCTGCATTGCTATGGTGATAATTGTTGCGCGCATCACCTAAAATAAGCACCGTAGATTTGTTTGTCAAATGTTCAATATACTTTTGATCGAACACTTCAAATGCATGACCATAGTTTGAATGCCCATCGGTCCAAATAACATCAGCTTCAGAACTGACCCTACTTATTGCAGCATCAATATCATTGCCTTGAAATATTGTAGTAACATCATCTAAACCATCAATAAACACATACGATTTAACTTTGGAAAATTGTGACGATAATCCATGAATAAGATGCAATGTAAACCGTGCAAAAGATGCTACAGATCCTGATATATCTGCGATAACTACAAGTTCAGGTTTGCTAGGCGATTTCACTTTCATCTCTAGAGTTACTGGAACACCACCAGTCGATAAAGACTTTCGGATAGTTTTGCGAATATCAACTACCCCTCTAGATGATTTTTTGCGTTTTCTTGCAAGATTTATTGCAATCTTTTTTGCCATAGGAGCAATTGCTTTTTTGATAGCTTGCATCTCTTCTTTAGTTGCATATATAAAATCTGAATCCTCAATAACACTATCTGGTGTCATTGCTGCAATAGTTTCTACACCTTTAAGAAGAACAAGCCTTCGTCTAATTTCTGCCTCAACCATTTTCCGAAACTCTTTAGATAATCTTTTAATTTTGTCGATAGCGATTCTTTTATCTAAATCTGATTTGTCATTCAAATTAATTTCTTCTGAAACTATTTTCACTACATCTTCTAAACCAACACTTCGAATAGTTTTATACAAATAATAACTGCTACCAACTGGCCTCTCCGGGTCGATCTCTGAATAAGCACTGACAGCACTATTAGCAAGGGTTTGAAGGAACTGTTCAGATCCATCAACCATGGCTGCAGTAATATCCGCAAACATTTTTTCATGAAAATCAACAGATTCTGTGCCCTCAACTTGTTCACTATTAATTGTATTTGAAAGCGCAATTTCAGATTCTAGAAAAGACCGTTCAGTCCCAGGAAAATACACCGAAAAAACAGTATCAAAAACACTAATATGGGTCATTCGATTAATTAGAACAGATCTCAAACAACTTTTAATTATAGACCGATCAGAAAACCCAACAATCTCAAAGGCATCTAATGCGTCTTGTTTATCCGAGACTGAAATGGGAATACCAGCAGACTTTAAAGATTCAATAAAATCTGAAATATGGCCTACAAAACCACTCTCAGTATTTTGCCTTTCCATATTCACTTTTCTGTTGAAGATAAAAATTCTTTTTTTACTTTGTCAATATCCTGAGAATATTTGAGAAGAATATTTAAGCTTTTATTAGTGCTATCTGAATCAAACTGCTTTATCCCTAATGCAACAATTGCCTGGGCCCAATCAAGAGTCTCAGAAACAGACGGATGTTTCTTAAGGTCTAGATTTCTGATCGAAGCAACAAATTCAGCTAAGTTTGCAGCAAGTTTAGAATCGAGTTCTGGAACCTTATTCAAAATAATTTTGGTTTCTCTTTCGACAGTTGGATAATCAAGGTGAAGAAACACGCATCTTCTCTTTAATGCCTCAGAAAGCTCTCTGGTATTATTCGAAGTTAAGAAAACTAAAGGGATTTGTTTTGCTTCAATAGTTCCAAGCTCGGGAATTGAAACTTGATACTCAGATAGTATTTCTAAAAGCAATGCTTCGGTTTCTATTTCAACCCTGTCAATTTCATCGATTAATAAAATGACAGGTTCTGTGGCTGTTATTGCTTCTAGAAGTGGTCTAGTCAGGAGGAAATCGTCGCTGAATATATCTTCCCGAACTGAATCCCAACTGTCTGCATTATCATTTGATTGAACCGATTGGATTTTTAGTAACTGTTTTTTATAATTCCATTCATAAAGAGCTTTTGATTCATCTAAACCCTCATAGCACTGAAGTCTGATAAGCCTTGCCCCCGTCATATCTGCAACAGATTTCGCTAATTGGGTTTTACCTGTTCCGGCTGGGCCTTCAACTAAAATTGGCTTTCCAAGTTTCTGGCTTAGAAAGGTGACCGAAGCAGTATCTTCATCAGCTAAATAATTCACCGATTCTAAAGCTTTTTGAACTTGTTGTACAGATTCAAAGCGACTCTCAATAGACATTGTTTAACCATACTCGAACTATCAAGTGTTTGAACTTGTTTTATAAACTGAGAATCTAGTAGCCACTAACCCACATGCGATAATTAGAAACGCTATCAATATTAATGCCTTTGTATCAAGCCCAGTGAATGCAAGTTTTTCGACCTCTTCAACGACTGATTTATTATCGCCTTCCTGCTCAGGTTCTGGTTCGGTCTCTTGCTCAGGTTCTGGTTCTGGCTCTGGCTCAGGTTCAGGCTCTGGCTCATCTAAAACAAATGAAATATCTCCATCGTTATTTGTTTCTGTATCTGATGTATTATCGCCAGGGGTTGGAGGATCTCCTTCAACTACAAGCTCAACCATATCATCTGAATTTGGTGAAATATATGCAACATTGTGCACTGATTCGCCATAGGCTGCTACATAAATTGCTTCCGCAGAAATTTCTAATGAATCTCCAGCGGCAACACCAACAAGTCCAATACATGAAGTTACAGCTGAACAGTCCACTTCTGCGTTATCACCGTTTAAAGAAACTCCACTAAGACCTGAATCAGAAACATCGGTAACTTGCCATCCACTAATAGCGTCCCTATCCCCAACATTAGAAACTATAATTTTATAAGTAACCGGATCACCAATTTTTTTTGGCAATGGCTCTTTAACGGATTTTGATACAACTAAATCAGGCTGGGGCTCAGCTAGCATTGGGCCAATCCAAGATAAGTATTCGGTAATACCATCACATTGCGAAGCTTGTGCACATGAGTCGTCGTCACCAACAACTACCATCATTGCTGCAACAGATTGAGTAGGTTCAACAAAGCCAATGAACCTCGTTGCCTGATTCCCACACCCAAGATTGTCTGTAGTCTGAACACTGCCACCACATACTGAATCATCAGTTGTTGCTTCATCTGGAAGAATATTTGTTGATTGAATCACATTCCCAGATGAATCTAGTAGCTTCACAATTGCCAGAACTCCTCCGCCATCTGGATCTGGGTAACGAGTCTCTAAATCTCCAAACCAAAGTCCAAACGATCCAACAGGCCTAGAAAATTCAAACAGAGCAGCGTCCAATTGGTTTCCAGAAGGAAAAGTCGTTGCATTCCAAAAAGTTGACCTGGCTGGATCAAGTCCAGAAAAAACAGTCCCTGCAGGCATAACCATTCCTGATGGGGGTATCGATAAATCTGCAGGTCTCGGTGAGCAGTCTTGAAGTCTCGCAGAATCCGAAAATTTTGAATTATTCGAAAGAGCACCAACGGAACCATTCGTAGGATCTATTGCATCTGTTGCAAGCAATTGTCGACGAGATACGGTCACCGACACATCGGAGACTCCGGCAAAAGACAAAACAGCTGAATCTCCTGAAACATCATCAGCTGGAGTAACAGCAGGTGCAAGATATGTAAAGTTTGATGAAGCAGCAGAAGCAGCCCAGTCATCCATTAAATTCAAAGTTCTTATTTGCTCGTCTGCATTTGCTGAGCCACTGCCACATTTAGTCCCAAATACAGAACCAGTTTTTGTCGTTGTTCCATCTTCACTATCCGACCAAACTATAGCCCCTGATGTACCTGATGCTGAGACTAAAGACACGTTAAGTCCGAACATCAAGCAAACAGCTACTAGAACAGTCGAAGTTTTTAAAAGCATAGTTTCCCTTTACTTATTACTACTATCGACAATTTGATAGGAAAATCTTAGTGCTTTTTTATTGAAGAATAAATCCAGAGCATCGGAAACAAAAAACAATATATAGTAGATACATCCCGACTCTAGGATTCTGAATTGACTACTTTAAAAAGCTACTTCTACAAAGATCTTTCTCAATCTGAAAGATCAGATATATTCTCTCGACCTGGCATAGATTTTATAAAATCATTAACTGCAATTACAAGAATAGTCAACGAAATTCGTACTAAAGGTGACGAAGCAGTACGCAAATTTACCAAGGAACTAGACAACGCAGACATAAATGAATTTAAAGTACCAGAATCGGAAATTCAGCAAAGTTCTGAGAGCATAAACGATGATTTAGCTAAAGCTATTCGAAACTCGATTTCTAATGTGAAAATGTTCCATTCCAAACAAGCAAAAGGAAATTACTCATTAGAGACATCAAAGGGTGTTACCTGTAAACGAAAATTTACAGCCATTCCAAATGTTGGGCTATATGTACCAAGTGGAACCGCCCCTCTTTTCAGTTCTCTAATTATGAGCGCAGTCCCCGCACAAACTGCTGGCTGTGAAGAAATCATAGTTTGCAGTCCTCCCAACTCTGATGGAGAGATAGCACCAGAAATTCTTTTTGTTGCTAAAGAACTCGGACTTACTGAAATTTATAAAATCGGCGGTGCTCAAGCTATTTGTGCCATGGCATATGGGACTGAAAGTGTTCCCAAAGTTGACAAGATCTTTGGCCCAGGCAACCAATATGTAACAGCTGCTAAGTACCTTGTATCCAACACATGTTCAATTGATGCAATTGCAGGTCCAAGCGAAGTGCTAGTTATTGCTGATGAAACTTCAAATCCAGAATTTGTGGCGGCAGATCTAATAAGTCAGGCCGAACACGGGGAAGATTCTCAAGTATGCCTCGTTACCAATTCCGAAACTGTTTTGAAAGCAACAAACAAAGCGCTTGGGAGACAAACCCCAAATCGAAAAAGAAACGGAATAATTGAAAAAGTTATATCTGATAGTTTCGCACTTGTTTGCGACTCCTTGGATCAGATGATGAATGCTGTAAACCAATATGCTCCCGAGCACCTTGTTATCAACTCTACAGATTATAAATCTTATGGGGATAAAGTTAAAAATGCTGGGAGCGTATTTCTAGGTCCTTGGTCCCCGGAGGCAGCAGGAGACTATATAAGTGGCACAAACCACATACTGCCCACTATGGGGTTTGCAAAATCGACTTCTGGAGTCTCTGTTGAAGACTTTGGAAAATATATAACATTCCAGACTTTAACCGAGGACGGACTTAAACAGCTTGCTCCCGATATTGATTTATTAGCTAATGCAGAGTCTCTTGAAGCACATGCTAATTCTGTAAACATAAGGTTTACTGAACAGTAGCTCTATTACAGGTTGTCTAAGTAACGATCTGATTAGTTAGAATGTGTACATGAATATTTCTGCTACAAAGGTTCTCGACCATCCATTAGCTTATGAGCAACTTATTTTAATGAGAGATGAAGCAACGCAGCCTGCAGAGTTTAGAGCAGCGTGCAAAAAACTAACTGAATATGTTTTCTATGAAGCTTTAGCTAACGCAGCGTTAGAAACAAGAACAGTTCAAACTCCTCTAACCGAAACAGAGGCCCCAGTTATGGCAGAGCCAGATCCAGTTGTAATTGGCATATGGAGAGCAGGCCAAATAATGGTAGAAGCTGCAACTGATCTACTTCCAAAATGTAGTGTCAAACATCTAGGAGTCTTTAGAGATGAATCGACTCATCAACCGGAATTCTACTATGAGAATCTAGACGATTCTATTCTAAATAGGACAATATTTGTGGTTGATCCAATGTTAGCTACTGGAGGCAGTGCAAAATTTGCTATAGAACTGCTTTTACAAAAAGGAGTAGATCCAACAAACATTAATTTGTTATGTCTTATCGCAAGTCCAGAAGGGGTTAAGACAATAAATGAATTTGATAACAGGATCAAAATGATATTAGGCGCAGTTGACGAAAAGTTAAATGAAAATGCGTATATAGTACCTGGACTTGGTGATGCAGGAGATCGCATAAATAATTAGAACCAAAGACATTTACCCTAATCAACCAATAAGACAGTTATTCTATTTAATCTCGCATATCTCATACAATTCAGCTAATGTTGATCTTAGTCAATTAGAGGATAGATATGTCAGGCAAATTTAATCTTAAAACAACAAATAGTGGGAAATTCATGTTCAACCTGTGCGCAGGCAATGGACAAGTCATATTAACAAGCCAACAATATGCTGATAAAGCCTCCGCTACAAATGGAATCGAATCAGTAAAGAAAAACTGTTTAGAAGATGAATGCTTCGAACGTAAATCTTCTACAAGCGATCAGCCATATTTCACCCTTAAAGCAAAAAATGGTCAGGTTATTGGTCAGAGTCAGATGTATAAATCTAGTGATGCGATGGAAAATGGGATAGCTTCGGTAAGAACTAATGCACCTGATGCTGAATTAGTTGAAGCCTAGCCACCTTTACTAAGACAGAAAATCTCTCAAAGATTGTATCTGTTTGACACAGAAGTTTTTGTAGAGACGTTCATGATCCTCGTGAACTCTCCATGAAAGCATTAGAGCATAAAAAATTGTGTATAGGTTAATTGTTGTTTCGTCAATCCCGAATGTAGCTTGAGTAAGGTCCTCTATGTTTTTGGCTTCTATATTTGAAACGCCACCAAGCTCAGCCTGAATAATTGCAGAAACTGGATCAATTCGCCAATCTCCTAAAATCGTATACATGCTAAAATCTATAATTTCTGTAACTTTGTTCGACTCATTTACAATCACATTTCCTGGATAATAGTCACCGTGAACTACATCGGGGTATGGATTTGGTAGTTCTATAACCTTAGATTGCCAACTCGAATAGAGCTCGTCGAAACCTTCAATATCATTTCTTAAGTGTTGTCTAGATAGTTCTAAAGATGCTTCTACTCTCAATATCAGGTATTCACTCCAAGAGTTTGTTCGGATTGGATCAGCAGATATCAAGTCACCATAGAAACCTTCGAATTCTGTTTTCAAATTACGAATATCACCAGCAGACTTAATATAGTTCTTCAATAATGTTTCTTTGGCTAATCCACTGACATACATAATTGATTGCTCTAGGTTGTTAGCTAACCTAGTTTCCACTGAGAAGAAAAATCCTTCAGATGATCCAATGTCATGAATTTTCGGTACGCCAAAAGAAGCTTTTGAAATATCCAAAGAATTATAAAAGTTCGCAACTGCGATAACACTATTCCAATCGGTACCAGGAGAAAATATTCGTATTACATGATTTGAATCGACAGAAAAAACGCGAGAATGAGCGCCCTGCCCCAGCAAAGCTGCATTATTTATACCGAACTTCTTAAGAACTGGTTCACCGTATTCTTCTGGAGCAAATCCCACACATCGATACTACAGCCTGAAAAAATGATCTAGACTCATATGCAGTATGGATAATGAAATTAATTATGACATTCAAAGTTCAAAAATATCAGCTGTAGCTTTAGCAGTAGCCTTTAGTCTTATCATTGGTATTTTCGTTATTTTTAATGCAGGTTCCACCTCAGATGAATCAATCCAAGCAACAGGAAGTGAAACATCCCAAAAAAACATTGTTGCTACTCCTAGAACACAAAAAATAACAACAACTTCAACTACAATTCAAACGACTACCACAACTTCTGAACCTACAACCACCACACAAGCAATAACAACAACTGAAAAACCTACAACCACGCAAATGCCCGAATCTAGTGTGAGTACAGAACCAACACAAACAACTACTCCCATCCCAGGCGGACCAAGTGAAGATCAATGGGCTGCCCTACGCAATTGCGAAGCAACAGGCAATTATCAGGTAATTAGCGGTAACGGTTTGTACTATGGCGCTTACCAATTTAATATAGCCACCTGGGATAGCACCGCAAAAAATGCTGGAAGAAACGATTTAGTCGGAGTTCCTCCCAACGAAGCAAGCGTTGCCGACCAAGATGCAATGGCCAGACAACTTTACTCTGAACGCGGTGACTCACCCTGGCCAAGTTGTGGAAGATTTCTTAAATAATGATCGAACCTATCCTCCCACGAATAAAAAATGAGTTAGAAGCAATAACCAATTCTGGGCTATTTAAGAATGAACGCAACATTGTTTCTCCACAATCTGTAAACATAAAAGTTGAATCAGCAGAGTCGGTCCGAGATGTGATTAACCTATGTGCTAACAATTACTTAGGTTTTGCAGATAATCCCGAGATTATTCAAGCTGCCACTGATGCTATGAACCAATATGGTTTTGGAATGTCTTCCGTACGATTTATTTGTGGGACCACCGATCTTCATAAACAACTTGAACAATCAATATCTAACTTTCTGGAAACAGATGACTCAATCATATTTGCTGCATGCTTTGATGCAAATGGGGGCGTATTTGAACCTTTGCTAACTGACCAGGATGCAATTATTTCAGATTCGCTAAACCATGCTTCACTCATTGATGGGATCAGGCTTTGCAAAGCTAAAAGGTTCAGATTCATAAATAATGATATGGTCGACCTTGAAGCGAAGCTAACCGAAGCAAGCAAAGGTTCTCCTAGGACTATCATTGTTGCCACAGATGGTGTTTTCTCAATGGATGGGATAATAGCCAACATGGCTAAAATTCGTGAACTCTGCGATGAGTTTAGTGCCCTTCTATTAGTAGATGATTGTCATGCTACTGGAGTTATTGGCTCATCTGGGAAAGGCTCGGGTTCGTTCCACAATGTAAAGCCAGACATAATCACAAGTACACTCGGGAAATCCCTTGGAGGTGCCGCTGGTGGTTTCATCGCAGCTAGCCAACCTATTATTGATTTACTCCGCCAAAAATCCCGTCCATATCTTTTCTCGAACTCACTCCCACCAGCCATTGTTGGAGGGTCTATAAAAGCAATTGAACTTTGCATCGATGGTGACAACCTTAGAGAACAACTCCATTCAAACAGTAGTTATTTCAGAACCAATATGGTTGAAAACGGATTTGAAATAACAGAAGGAGAACATCCGATTATTCCCGTGATGCTTGGAGACGCAAAAACCTCACAGGCATTCGCTAACAGGTTAGATCAGCTAGGGGTATATGTATCTGGTTTCTTCTATCCAGTTGTCCCAAAAGACAAGGCAAGAATTAGAGTTCAAATGTCTTCCTCAATGTCTATAGACGATTTAGACATCGCTATCGATGCGTTTAAGGTTGCAGGTCGAGAACTAGGAATAATATGAAAGCGTTAGTTAAATCAAGACCAGAAACTGGAATATGGATGGAAGAAATTGATGTCCCTGTACCTAAAGATGATGAAGTTCTGATCAAGGTAAAGTGTGCTTCAATATGTGGCACTGATTCTCACATTTATCAGTGGGATTCTTGGGCACAAGATGCGGTAACCGTTCCTATGACTATTGGGCACGAATTCTCCGGGGTAATCGAAGAAGTTGGTCGCAGCGTTTCAAGGATTAGTATCGGAGACAGAGTCACGGCCGAAGGCCATATTGTTGAAACACATAGCCGAGCTGCTCGTGCTGGCAGATACCATTTAGACTCTCATACAAAGGGGATTGGGATAAGAGTTCCTGGAGCTTTTGCTGAGTACATATGTGTCCCGGCATTTAATGTTATTGCATTACCAGACAATTGTAGTTTTGAGGTAGGTTCAATTCTTGATCCATTTGGAAATGCCGTACACGCCGTGGGCTCATTTAGCTGTCTTGGCGAAGACGTTCTTATCACAGGAGCAGGGCCTATAGGACTGATGACTGCTTTGGTTGCTGAACGTTCAGGAGCCCACAAAATTGCAATTACAGACATAAACCCATATCGTTTGGACCTTGCCCGAAGTGTTACAAATGTACGAGTTGTAGATTCTCGATCTGAAAATTTAAAAGATGTAATGACAGAGCTAGGGATGACTGAAGGCTTTGATCTATCATTTGAAGCAAGTGGAAGCCCAGCAGCGATGCAAGATGTTATTAAGACAACAATTATGGGCGGAAAAATTGCAGTTATTGGAATCCCTAAAGGCAAAATGCTGATTGATTGGGGTCAAATCATATTTAAGGCTTTAACGATCAAAGCAATTTACGGTCGAGAGATGTTCGATACTTGGTATAAATCAAAATCACTAATTTCTAGTGGCACAGATCTCGCTCCACTAATTACTCACAGGTTTGAGTTTGAAGACTATGAGCAAGCTTTTGAACTAATCAGTTCAGGACAATCTGGAAAAATTATTTTGAACCTTCAAGACATTTGATCTATCCTAAAAATAAACTACAACTGTCATTCCCAGTAATCTTGAATATCTTTATAATTCAGGATAGAGAAGGAACGACAGTTGTATAATTGTAGAATATTTAAGCTTTATCTACCTTTGCTTCCAGCCGGTCAAATCTGTTAGTCAAAGCCACCATCTCATGATGGTAGTTCTGCACTTGGCCAGATAAATTGATTATTGCACCAGCATTATTCATTCGTTGAAGGCTAGCTTCATCAAATTTTTTATCTATAGCATCAAAACGTTTTTCATTATGAAGATGCATTTGAAGGTTTTGTTCCTTCATCTCATCAAACCGATCATCAATCTTCTCAAATTGTTGACGTATTTCAACAAACGCTTCTACCACTGTGGCTTTTAATTCTGATATTTCACTCATACTAATTTCCTTATAGATATTTTAAGTTATTGCGGGAGTGTTAGCTCCGAGTGTAAAACGCACAGACTCATTTACTTAGAATTTATTCTAGCAAGTACCTAAAGATAAATCTAGAAAAATATTTATATAACTGATTCTTTGATTCGTAAAATCCTTTCAGCAGCTCGTTTGGACGCAACTAACGCTCCTTCTATATGACCAGGAAAATCACTAGCTGTTTCAGTTGATGCCCAATACAGTTTTCCATTCATCGCCGGTTGGGAATAGAATGGGTGACCGTATAGCTGGTATCCTGATTGATCAAATTCCTGAGGGGGAGAAATATATTTCTCATCTGCCCAATCCTGAATAATGATTTCAAGAGGATTGCCGGCATGAGCACCAAACAACCCGATAAGTTGTACGAGTATTTCTTTTTTATTTAATGCCTTACCATTCGGACTATTTTGCACAAATCCAAATAGCGCACTCAGGCCTGATTCGGGGATACTCATATCATGAATTTCACGCATTGGGCCTAGGTAACTGAATGCTGTACCAGAAAGATTAGCATCTCTCCAAAAAGGAGTTTTATAAATACAGATAACCTTCGACACCTTTCCCATCCAAACTGGAGTTTTTTCTGCTAGTTCGACAATATTAGGTTCTATTCCATGAAAATCAATAGTATGTACAGCCGCAGCGGGAGCTACTGCGACAATAACGTGTTTTGCATTCCAAACAGATTTTGAAGTATTTACTTCAAGAATATTGCCATGAGTATTTACAGAAATAACTGGCTCGTTTAAATATACAGTTCCAGAATCTAACTGGTTATAGAGGATACGAGCTATTGACTGCATCCCATCTAATAGACGTATTGATGTCTGCTCCATTTGGTTTGTAGGTAATTCTTCGACGAACTGACTGGTCTGAAATAATGAGTTACCTTCCTGATATTGGTTGAATGATTTTAAATCATGTTCGTAAACTATCTCGTTTATTAGTTTTTCGTTACCCCAAAACCAAGTTGCACCAAGATCAATATGCGCAGAATCTTTTTTTATTGATAGCAGACGCCCACCTATTCGATCTGTCGCCTCAAGCACAACCACACTTAGATGATCTTTTAATATCGCTGCAGCATTTAAGCCAGCAGGACCAGCGCCAACAATAGCGACGTCAACATTCATTATTACACCTAAGCTTTATTGGCTAATTCTTTAATTTGAGCTTCTGAGAAATCGCAATTAATCCATTCCCCATCAAGATCAGCTCCAAGTTTATTGTATATATCGATAGCGTTTGTGTTCCAATCAAGAACCTGCCAACGGACTCTATGACAATTAGCGGTAAAAGCTGCTTTAAATATGTTGTCCATTAGTTCACTCGCTATGCCATTTCCTCTGAACTCAGGCTCCACGTATAGATCGTCTAGATACAACGACTTCCCTACCCAAGTTGAATAAGAGAAAAAATATATTGCGATGCCAATTACTTTTTCTTCCAACGTTGCTACAAAAAACTCAAAAAAGTCGTACTCTTCGTTCATACGCTCAACAGAATTTGTGACACTCAGTGGAGCTTTTTCAAACTCTGCGAGATCTTTCACTAACTCAAGCACTTCAGGTAGATGTTTTTTCTGACCAGTTTCAATAATAAAATCCATTATTTTTGAGTCTAGTAGATTAAAGCAAGAGTAGTTTCAGTATTTTAGTATCAACACTAAGATACTTGTTATGACACAAATAACCGCTATTGAACTATCTAAGAATACTTAACAAGTTCTAGGTTGCATGAATGGAGGATTCTCTTCTAGCAAAGCTTCCAACTTTAAATTATTTTCATACCTTACTTCTACTCTTCTATCAGAGTCGTTTTTCGATCCAGTGGCTTCTGATTCCCCAGCAGCTACGATTGTTATCTGATCAGCATTGATTGTTAGTTCTTCTGGAGTAAGACATCTTTGTTCTCTTACTTGTGCCGGTATAAAAATATCTGGAGCTTGTGGACTTAGGAAGAAATCTCTTACGGCTTGAGCTCGTTTGAGTGAAAGCAGCTCGTTTGATTCTGTACTTCCAGTAGAATCTGTATGACCAATGATACTGGCACTTACAACGTCGAATTGAGCCAAAGTAGCATAGCTCGGAGCAAGATTAATAATCTGATCCTCATCTAATACTGCACTTCCACTTTCAAATATCGCTGTTTGTTCATAGTTACCAATAATGCTGTCAGGCAAACCGGCATCAGGATTAATTATCCATTCATTAACAAGTTCATATCCAGAAGCTGTAGCAACTCCTTGGAATTGAGCAGTTATGTTTTTATAGAAGGTCTCAGTTGGGACATTTCCTCTAACGATTAACTTGCGATCAGCTGTAAAACTTGCGACCAACATTTTCGGTCTTGATGGATCTCTTCGATCCCCAGTTTCAGTTGAAAGAACAGCGGTTTCATATTCTATTGGATCCTCTAAGGAGGGGCTGGCAACAACTTCAGATTTATCATCATCCAATTCAGCTGAATCTGAAGCTACAACAGGATCTTCATTATCAGATGAACCATTAAACAATGTAAAAGCAATATATCCAATAGCAAATATTGGGAGTAAAACTAGAAGCCATAAATAGGGAGCTCTTGATTTATCACTCTTTGCCACCACGCTGTCTTGTCTAGCTTCAGATGTTAAATCACTAATTTTTTGGTCTGATAGAGGTTCGGTATTAACCTGAACACTCGACCAATTACTAAGTCCTTCAGTGTCTTTTTTACTCATTATTTCCCACACAATAGTATTGATTTGAAACAAGTATATCTGCAAATACAAGGAACACCCAGGAGTGCTAAACAATATTAATGTAGCTCACATAAATGGTAACTATATTGAAGGGGCTAGCCAGATGTTCGAAAAATCTACTCGTCCATGCTCAAATTATGAACCTACCAGAGAGCTGCAACATTCATATGCTAATAGTGTGAACAAGGCTCAGTGAGGCTGATAGCTTCCTTCTGGAAGTTTAAGATAATTGTTTCCAGTGTAATTATTGAGATTACTGACCTTTTTTAGCTGCTTGGTATTTAATCCTGTTTGCCCTTGGGAACAATTTTGAGAAGCAATAATGCAGCCTTGTGTCCATTGCCTCATTACTTCATTGTTCCACCCGCCATACCAATCTGCGTGCAATGTAGAACCAGGGGTACCGCCTGATCCTCTATGATGTTCTCCATCAGAAGAAATATGCCAACCAGATACATTGCTTACTCCAGGCCAATAAACTAGATAAGTAACCATTGGCAGACGTACGGGATGAGTAGATGGACATGGATCATTATGTGATCTGGTCATGTGGCTACGATGATCTTGCGAGTCAAGGTTTTTACCATCCCAACAATTTGGAAACGAAATGATTGCATGCATCTCATCTCCTGGACATGCAGGTATTGTATTTCCTTCTTTTGTTTCTTCTTGACCGTTAGAACCACACCCCCACTTCAGGTATGAACTATGAGTGAATGAAGCATCCTCAGTGTTCCCAGCTACCATTTTTAAACCCTGTGGCATTTCAGATTCAGTTTGTCCAACTTTTTTTGATTTATAATAAACTATTATTGAATCTGGAACTACTACGTTACCATCACCGTCTAATAATGCTGGCATCCAATATCCTGTCCTATTGGCTTCGAAGCCTTGGCAAGTTCCGCCACCGGTATTAATTAGAGATTCAGTAGTTGTTGCATAGTTGACTGCTGTGTTTCCAAAATACATATGCAAATGTGATGCTCCAGGTTCTCCTGGGAAAACTATTGGATCATCATAGTTAAAGTGGGAGTGTTGACACAGTGTTCTAAATTGGCCCTCGGTCGGTTGAGGACCGTTGGTTCCAGTTCTAGGTTCGCTTAGTGCTTCAAGGTTCAGATCAGCTGAACTAACATTTTGATACCGAGAAAACTTTGGATCAGGATTTGAAAGTGACTCTAACAAAGTATTTTTTTCTGTATCTGTTATCTCAGTAGGTTCTAAAGATGTGGGCGCCCCCACGAACTGCTCTATTTCTTCATCTTTATTAACCTCAGGAAAGGATATTTTTTCTTCAACCTCTGGATCTGTGAGGAAAAGAAGCATGGAAATTATCATTAAAATTACAAAAAAACCTAAAGCAGAAAGTTTAAAAAAATTCGATTTTAATATTTCCACCGGCTCCATATTTAGAGTTTATCAGTTCTTTCTTGGAGTCAATCTAATGATCTGATACCAACCACAGAACATAGTCATAGATCAAATAAATACAAAAATAGTTAATCCGTATTCAACAGGTACTATTACACGATGGAAAACAATGAAATCCTTAGGTCTATGCAGACAGTATTCAACTACAGCGATACTGATCTAATTATCATATTCAAATTAGTTGACTATGAAGTTAGATCAGAAAAGCTACTTCAATGGCTACAGGTTGATGAAGCCAACGATAATAAGGCAATGTCGGACATTGAACTCTCAATTTTCCTTAATGGACTAATAATAGAGAAACGGGGCCCTAAAGATGGGCCTTCTCCAACACCAAACGACGTTTTAACAAATAACCATATTTTTAAGAAACTACGAATTGCTCTTAATCTCACTGAAGAAAATCTTCTAGAAATTTTTGAAAAGGTTGAAGAACCGATGGACAAAAATCAGCTTACTTCTTACTTCCGTAGAGAAAGTCATAAGAACTATCGAGAATGCGAAAACGAGACTCTGAGATGCTTTTTGGAAGGAATTCAACAATACGAATTATAGATCCTTGGTTAATTCTTTAGCTAAATCACCTTTATCGATGACTTCTATATTTTCTAAACCAAGCCATGCAGCCATTTCTTTTAATGTTTTCAAAAGCTCAAAAGCAACACGAGTTTTATTGACCGGGGTCAACTAAAATAATTCTAGATTTAGCATCTATGCCTGTTTCTAATCGCTCTGGTAATTCATATCGCTGGTAACAGACCTAAAGATTAAAATCAGTGTCAATGTAAAAATATACTGTGAGCCTAATTTTGATAAGATCTAAATGTTGCATAGTAAGGCTGTCACTCATAATTGGTTCAAGGAGCATAAAATTTTAACTATTCTTATTACTTTAGTAGTGCTGATAGTAGCCACTCTCTTATTTGCGTTCACTAGAAGAGATTTTGGAGTACTATTTGCACGACAAAAAACTTTCATTTATAAAGATACAGAACGCAGCTATCTAATCAGCAAACCCAAAGAAATAAGTAGTGAATCAAAATTGATAATAGGGTTGCATGGTTTTGGCGACAGCCCTAGACGGTTTGCATACTACACGGCACTTCATAACACTGCCGGCAACAACATTGTTATTTACCCTCAAGCCAGTGAACCGAAAAATGAAAACCAAAAGGTAGGTTGGAATGCCGGATTTTGCTGCGGAAGCGGTTGGATTAATGATGTAGATGATGTTGGCTATATTCTTGCACTAGCAGAATCTATAAAAAACGAATACAACCTTGACCCAACCAACACCTATGTTACGGGTTTCTCCAACGGTGGCTTTATGACACAAAGACTGGCCGCTGAACACCCAGATAAATTTAGTGCAGTGGCTGTAGGTTCGGGTTCTATCGGAACCAACAAAAAACGGTTAGAACCAATGTCACCAATTCCTATATTGCTAATGCACGGTGAGAAAGATAAAATTGTGCCATTTGACGGTGGACCAGGTTCAAGCGATCCTGATTTCCAATGGCTAAAATTTAGCCAAACTAAAAAAACTTGGGAACAAATAAATAACTCAAAGGCCGCTACTAGAATTCTAACTTATTCTGATGACAGACATCAATGGCATGACTGGCGACTGTTTAATTTCTGGCATAAGAAACCAGAAGCAAGCATTGAAGTTATCGCCTTCTTTGAATCTAACATTAAATAGTAATTTTTTACAAAGCTAAAGTACAACGTTACTCAAAAACCTCTCCCCCTCCAGATCTCGATATTAGACTGTCTAAATGAGGCTAATCCTTTTTTCATTACTGCTTTTACCTTTAGCATGCAGTTCAAATATATCAGAGCAATCAAAAGCGTCGAGTGAAAGTCCAGAGATTTTTGATGAAGCCACTCTCACAGATGAAAGAGAAATTAAGTTCAGCTACGGTATTGAGCCGCAACAGTTCGGTTTTCTGACAGTTCCAGATTCTGCGGGACCACATCCTGTAATTGTACTGATTCATGGTGGTTTTTGGACTGCTAATTTTGGCTTAGATTTGATGCAACCTTTGGCTGAAGATCTTTCTGAACAAGGGTATGCAACCTGGAATATAGAGTATCGAAGAGTTGGCGATCTCAATGGTGGGTTTCCGGGCACACTTATTGATGTGGCCGCAGCCATTGACTATCTCGATGAAGTATCCGCTGAATATAAACTCGACACTAATCAAGTAGTGGTAGTAGGCCACTCATCTGGCGGGCACCTAGCATTGTGGAGTGGCAGCAGAACCAAACTTGCAGAAAATTCTCCAGGGGCAAACCCACTAATTAATCCTAAAGTTGTTGTAGGCCAAGCGGCAGTAACTAATCTAATAGACGCAGCAGAAGCTGGACTGGGCGGCAATGCAACTCAGGCTTTTCTTGGAGGCGAACCAGAAGATGTGCCTCAAACATATAAAATTGCGCAACCAATAATAGGCTCAACAGAAACAATTTTAGTGACCGGCAGCGAAGACTCGATTGTGCCAGTTACTCAAACAACACAATACAAAGACTTAGCTAAAATAATTGTCGTTGAGGGAGAAGATCATTTCACTGTTATAGATCCAGCTAGCCAAAGCTGGTCCAATCTTGTTAATGAATTAAATACAATATTACAAAAATAGTTTGAAACTATCTATCAGAGTGACGAAGGATAAATTTCAAACATTCTCAAAAACAGATTACTAAGTACTTAATAATGTGATTACACATCAATTAATTAGGAGCTTAGATCTTGGCTCTCAGCATGTGCAATTATTTTAGAAGCAAGGCCAGGAAAGATAAAATGATGGAAGGGAACTAAAGAAAACCAATACAACCTACCAAATAGCCCTTTCGGAACATATCTTGCCCTCTGGGTAAGAGTCACAACACTTTGATCTGAGCTATTGTCGGTTTCAATTCGCCATTCAAGCCACGCAAAACCGGGCAACCTCATTTCGGCGAGCAAACGAAGATGTTGATTCGGCTCTAATTTAACAACCCGCCAAAAGTCAACAACGTCACCTACCTCTAAATCAGTTGGATGTCGTCTGCCTCTTCGCATACCCGAACCGCCAATCACGGTATCCATAGCGCCACGAATTCGCCAAAGCACATTACCGGAGAACCAACCTTGTTTACCTCCAAGGCTCAGAACAACTTTAAATACTTCTTCAGCAGTAGCTTTGGTCGTTGTAATGACACGCTGATCTTCAAAAACTTTACCACCTGACCAATCTGGATCGTCAATATCAGGTGTAGCATCTAACTCCGGTTTGGCGTTGCCAGACCAACTAGTTGGGATCTCTAAATCTTCAACCATAGCCAACGCTTTACCAACTGACTTTCTGAAACCGAGAGGGCTCATGTTCAGCTCTTCAGCTGCTGAATTTTTGGTCACAACTACATCATTCACTAGGCTGCCTACTAGCTGCTTAGCAAGAGTGTTCGGCAAAGGTGTTACAAGAGACACCCAATATGAAGACAACTTAGGAGTAAGTACTGGCAGACCAATGATTTTGCGTTCACGTAGCTCGGCCACTTCAGCATAAGTTTCCATCATTTCTCGATAAGTAACTACATCGGGTCCACCTAGTTCCAAAATATCGTGGCCCATTTCTGAGCGCTGCCTGCAAGCAAGCAAAGCTTCTATAACATCTTCAACCGCTGCTGGCTGACAACGTGTTTTATTAACCCAAGATGGCGTGGTCATTACTGGCAGAATCTCTGTCAAGTACCTAAGCATTTCAAATGATGCGCTACCTGAGCCAATAATTATTGCGGCCCGCAATTCGGTAACTGGGATATCTCCCGATGCGAGGACCTTGCCAGTTTCTTGCCTGCTTCTAAGGTGTGCTGACAAATCGTCATTCTCATCACCAAGTCCGCCTAAATAAATTATGCGCTGAACCTTTGCTGCCTCACATCCTTTTCTAAATGCCTCGGCAGTAAGGCGGTCTCTCTCTTCAAAATCTTGAGAATCGAGTGAATGTATTAGATAGTATGCAATTTGGCATCCCTGTGCGGCTTTTGCTACTTCAGCTTCATTATCTGCAGAGCCTGTAGCTACAGTCACATCGCTACGAAATGGTCTGTTAATAAATGATTTTTTTCTTACAAGACAAACAACTTCATCACCATCAGAGAGTAAATGAGGTATCAACCTTCCACCAATATAGCCTGTTGCTCCAGTGACTAAAATTTTACTCATACTAGTATTCTGAAATCATTTTAGGTTCGCCGTCTTCTGAAATCTCGACGATTTTACCATTGAAGTTGTCTTTTTTTTCAAGCAAATTGTGTATTGTCGTTGCTATAGAGTCTCCTGGAAGGACTCTTTCTAGTAGGTGACGGCTCATAGCGGCTGAAGAAATAATTGTATCTGCTTTGGTTTCTCGTATAGCTTTTGAAATAGCTGTCAGTACCGGCAATGTTGATATCCACGCTTGTGCAGAAGCCCCAAGACTTTCAGCCTGCCTTATCTGCATTGCTAGTTCAGGAACATCATCTAGCCTTGAGTCATCGATTTTTAATGGACCTTCGGGGTGGGGTGTGTCAGCCCAAGTTTCTTCGGAACGGTAGTAAAGGGTTAAAGGCACAGCGTTAAGAGCAGCCAACTTGGCGGCCATATCTCTGCTTGCAGATAATGCTATATCATCTGAATCTTCTGTCAAAATAATAACCCCATTGACTGGGCTAACCAGTTTAGTTAATTCTTTCAATTGATTGGTTTGGGCCATAATGTGTTCCTTTTCAAATCAGGTTATCGGTTCGATTCCAAATTAATATTAATTTAGTTTTTCAATATAATTTACAACCAGAATGGAAGAAAAATAACAAATACTAGACCTACGATAATTAAGCCAACTAAGAGTATAAGGAAAACATACTGAAACTTTGCTTCTGTGTTTACAGGTTTAACTCTGCGCCTAAGGGGTCTTTTAGGTATAACGTGTTGTTTAATTCTTCTCATTTAAATCTTATACTAATGGTATGGGTTTCAGCAGCTTTGTTTACATATGCCTAAAACTCAGATAAATTCATCTAGATATAAACTATCCCACTTATCTAATTAATCAAAGAAAATTGTAGCCTATCTAGCTAACTTTATTTTATTGCGCCTCCAGGGGTCACATCGGCATCGCCCTGTAAAGCAGCTTTAAAACTAGGGGTAGCTTGCAAAGCCACAATGTCTGATGGCATCTCAATTCCAGCGTTATCTAAAGCTTTTTTAACTTTCTTAATAGCAGTGTCTAGGATAACTCTACTTTCATGTTGTGCTGGTCCAGCCCAAAATCTAACGTCAATATTTACTGTTGAAACACCAAGCTCATTTACCAAAGCTTCCGGAGCAGGACTATTGGCAACGCCTTCGACGTTTCCTACGGCTTCTCTGATGATTTTGCAAGCTTCCTCTGCGTCATTTTCATATGCAATACCAGTTATAAAGGAAAGTCGGCGATCTTTATAATGAGTTTGTACTCTAATAACACTCTTGTAGACGTCACGATTAGGGATGATGACTAGCTGTCCATCGAAGGTTTTCATTCTGGTCTCACGAATGGTAATAGCTTCTACTGTCCCTGCTTGATCTTGCACTTCTATCTGATCACCAGTCTCAAATGGTTGACGGAAAAGTAATAGGACCCCAGATAAAGCGTTCTCCAAAATGTCTTGAAACGCAAACCCTACAGCAACCGAGAAGAAACCTAATCCAGCAAGAAGGTCCACAGGTTTTACTGAAGGGAAAAGTACAGTTAACGACACCAAGGTGGCACTTCCTAAAATTGACCATCCTGCCAGTTTGCTCATTACGCGGACAAAACTAGGAGTATGGCCACGTTTGAGGGTTTTTTTAAGAACTGACCTAAATAATCGAGAAGCTAGGTAACCCAATACTAATATGAGTACTGAAACTCCTAACCTTGGCAAAAAATCTAAAAATGCATCAAGTGTCTCTTGGGATCTACTAGCAACTTCAGCCGTTGTTTTATCTTTCTCAGATTGGATAAGCACGGGTCTCCTCAATTTCTACAACTCTAGTCCTAACCACATAAAATGAATATGTTATTTACCGAATTTGAAACCCAGATGGCATCAATAAATTGTTTAAATACAACAAAGCCACTTCAACCAAAGAATTGCATTTGTTTGAAGTGGCTTATATAGAGTAAAATGTGTTACCTATGTTTGTAAAGATCTAGGTCATGTCTGGATTGAGCCTCTCCAAGCTCCATCTGCTTCATCTTTACTCTCGATAAACTTTTTAAAATTCTCCATATCGCCGCTTATCCGGCTTGATACAAACCCTACTTTGTCAGCAACATTTTCCAAGAAGCCTTCGGGCTCGTAGTCCATTTGCAGGGTTACCCTTGTTTCATTATCTGACAATTTGTGGAATGTAACTACCCCACCATGGGCGGGCCCAGTCTCGGTAGTCCAGGCGATTCTTTGATCAGGCGATTGTTCGGTTATACGAGTATTAAACTCTTTGGATACACCCGCCATCTTTATTTTCCAATGAACCTGGTCATCCTCGAGCTGGGTAACTGAATCTACGTTTTCCATAAATTTAGGAAAGGTCTCAAATTGTGTCCATTGATTGTATGCAACTGAGACTGGGACTTCAACGTCTATCGAATTTAAATGATCGTTCTCGTTAGTCATCTAAAGTGTCCTTAACTTTGTCAGCAACTGTGTCAATTCCGTCTTTAATCTTTCCTACAGTCTCCTGCGTTTTGCCCTCTGTTTCGAGTTCTTCGTCTTCTGCGACATCGCCTACAGCTTGTTTGATTTTTCCTGCTACTTTGTCTGTTTCTCCACTCATATATTTCCTTTCGTTAATTATAGGTTTACCCAGTTCTCGGAATTTGAAACATTTTTTTGGGAACTTTGTAAATATCTGCTTTAAGGTCACCCATTAAACTTTTGTTTGAGGTTTAAGAGCGAACCATCTTAACTGCACCAAGTAGCACCAATGAACCAATAACGGCAACAAATAAGCTGTAAAAATTGAATTCAGTCACTCCTGATTCGCCAAACAGACTAAATACAAATCCACCTATAAACGCACCAACTATTCCAACTACAATATTAGCTATTGCGCCTTGTTGCTCGTTCGTGCCCATGATCAAAGATGCAATCCAACCTGCTGCAGCTCCTAGAATTAGCCATAATATTATACCCATAATTTATCTCTCCTTTAATTTGAATAACTTAAATTATTTATACCCATTTAAACCTATCTTAAACATCACTGTTTCTGCACATGCATACAACTAGCCCTATGGCCAGCTATGCACTACTGATTTTGGGACAAAGAATTTTTCATTTCATTTACATATTCTGCAGCTAAATCTTCTTTTTGTTGATCGGTAAGCACTTTACCTCCCAGTTGAAAAACCTCATGTTCTTCCTCATCTAAATGATGAACTAGCTTGTGATGTAAATTTTCAGCCGTTTTCAACCACTGCGGAGCAGAAAAATCATAACTTTCGAGCTTCTCTACAAGGTCATCGAGCTCTTTGTGTTCAGCTATACTGTGCCTGGCTTTATCTTGTGTTAGGTCATCTTTGATAAGAGGAACATAGAAGAATCTTTCCTCATATATAGCGTGAGCCTCTAACTGTTGCTTTAGCTTTTCAAACAATTCTTTTCGCTCTTGGGAATCTCCTTGTGTAGCTATTAAATCTTTTACTAATGATCTTTGTGTGTCGTGATCGGCCCTTAGAGCTTCAAATATATTTGTCATGCTTTAGTTTTACCTAGATAATTGCCAGATCAAACAATATTCATTTTAATTAAGGAAACTACATCTAAATCCTGTACTTAGCGTTGATCTGACCTGACTCAATCTAGTCTCTTGGGGGCTCTAAACATTTAGTCAAAAAGTTTATATAAAAGTTTTTGTTTAAAGGTTACACATCTGGGTACAGCTCTATTGATAGTAAAATATATTTAGCTTAAACAGTCATAGGTCAAGATTTATCTTCTTATACTAATTTGATAGAATCACTAAACATGATGGCAGATCAATTTCGATAAACGATATGCGTCTCACCTGGACCATTTGAAAGGAACATAATGGTAAACAGTAAAATATCAGAACTAGCTGACAAGAATGCATCCCAAGCTGCTGAAGTTCTACAGGAAAGATTAGCTGGGTTATTAGATCTTCAGTTAAATCTTAAACACATTCACTGGAATGTTGTTGGGCCAAACTTTATAGCAGTTCATGAAATGATTGATGAACATGTTGCTTCAATACGTGAAATGACCGACGACATAGCTGAAAGAATAGCAATTCTAGGTTCAGAGCCTGTTGGTACGGCCGGCCATATAGCCAATCACAGAAACTGGGAAGAGTACAGTTTAAAAACCGCTGATGTTCAAACCCATCTTCTGAAACTAGACTTGTTGTATGATGCAATAATTGGCGACCACCGCAAATCTGTGAGCAATGTTTCTAATGTCGATCCGGTAACCGAAGACCTATTCATTGGGCAGTTATCAAAGCTAGAACTTTACCAGTGGTTTGTTAGATCTCACTTAAGAAATAGTGCGCCCGAAGCAAAATCGTTCCAAGACCAAGACGCAAATGCTACCCATACTGCAGACAGAGGCCCAACACCTAATGAAGAAAAAAGGGCTGAAGAAACCGCAGAAGTCCAGCCCGATGTCAGCGATAGCTATTCAGAAATGGCGAAAATAGGAGCGAACGTCAAAGGCGAGGGCCAAATAGTCTAGCCGTTATATGACGCTGGTCTTCTTGTCAAACATCAAAACTTTTGCAGAAGCTAACTATGATTTATTTTTGAATTTAGTTTGTCAAGAGTTTTTTCGATTAGCCGACTCACGTGCATCTGGCTAATTCCAACTTTATCTGATATCTGTTTTTGAGTCAATTGACCAAAAAATCTTAACTCTATAATTTCGCGCTCCCTTTCGGGCAAATCTTGAAGTAAAGGTTCTATAGTCAATTGAGCATCAGCTACTTCAAACTGGTTCTTTTTGCAAGGCAGAGACTCACTAGCTGGGGTATCATCTTTGACACCTGTTGGAGAATCAATACTTTTAGCTTTGTAACCAAAGGTCCGAGCTTCTAAAGCTTCGGTTACTTCATCATGATTGTAGCCGGTTGCCTTTGCTAAATCGTTAACATTTGGATTTCTCTTTAGAGCGACGCTCAGCTTATCTACCGCACCCCGAACCTCGACCGACTTCTCTTTTAAGCTACGAGGTATTTTTGTTGCCCAAGTCTTATCACGAAAATATCTTTTAAGCTCACCATCTATGGTTTGGCCGGCATAAGTTGAAAACTTTACTCCCCTATCAATATCATAACGGTCGGCTGCTTTCACTAAGCCCAAACGGGCGACCTGGCTTAAGTCATCAAGTTCAGCTCCAGAGTTTCTATATTTCTTAGCAAAATACTCAGCTAAAGGAAGGAAAGACTCAACAATTTGATCTCTAATTTCAGGTTCTCGCGTTTCGGCAAATTCTTCAAGCAGTTGACTTCTTCTAGAAGCTTTTGAACTATTCAACTTAAAAGACAACCTTAGGCAAGCTAAGGCAAATAGTATTTATATAACCAGTCACCATATATTTTGAATTTGACAGAAGTTTAAGAATTAGCCGTTTTGCATATTTGGCAGTATCAATATACACATCCATCCCCTCCCCTTAAGCTAGATCGATATTAAGCTTATCGAGTAAATGAACAAGCTATATAAAATCTATCTAGAATAGATTAATTATCTAACATATATAGGCCAAGTATAATTAAAGTATTTTGTATTACCAGCCTAAACAGCCTCAAGGTTAGGTTTCATCAATAAATGTTGATATTTGGAAACTATAGTTCACACAAATCGAACCTTGCTAAGAAACTGTCTGCCTCAACTACACAGCTTCTCAATGAATATATGCTGAATCTAAGTTTGATTTATGAAAAAATATTTGTATGTTTTGATCATCTGGGACATAGAATTAAGGAAAATATATCAGAAATTTACCGGAAAGAATCTACTGTGTCTGCACTTCAAATATTCAAATCACAATACCCCTACATTCAATTTACTAAACGGTTTATGTTGTTCGGTGTGGCTATAGTAGTAGGAGGGTCTGCACTTATAAGTTGTACTAGCGATGCAGAAAAAACAGATACCGACAGCTCCAATCAGGAGAGTCAAACAGATCAACCTGGTTACAAATACTTCGGTTCACCGGAACTAGCGGCTGGATCAACTTTAGAGCAATCTGTAGATATCATCGAAAACAGTGATGACATAGAGCTAATTGAATCACCTGAGAATATAACGGTCGAAATCACTACCATAGAAGAAAAACCTGTTGTGTCTATTCAAGTTTCAGACGAGACCACCCCAGGTACATACACAATTTCGTTCAAGATAAAAGATGAACCAGAACCAGTCAACTGGACAATCAAAGTTGTGTAGCTGAGATACCGTAATGCAATACAAAGCTTAGGTTGCCAAAACTACATAGGCTATATACACCACATAAAGCAATAGTAGAACAATACCCTCCCACCTAGCTAACGTTCGGCGAGTGAATAAGAAGAAATAAAGCACTACTGTAGTTGCCCCCAGTATGGCTATTGATAATAATAAACCTTCAGAATCAACTACTATCGTTGAACGGTCCAGCGCAAATATTGCGATAAGCCACGGCACACCCAAACCAATTAAAATATCAAAGATGTTAGAACCAACTGCATTGGAAACAGCCATGTTTCCTCTGCCTTGCTTTGCAACATTTACCGAAGCAATAAGGTCGGGCACAGAAGTTGCTGCAGCCAGAAGCGTTAAAGAAACTATCACAGGAGGCAGGTTAAGTGAATCTGACAGACCAATTGCTGTCTCGACAAGAATATAACTTATCACCGCAATTGCAGCTACAGAAATCAACATAGACCACCAATAGTTTTTAATTGGATCTCTGGCAATAAGTTTGAAAGCCTGCTGAATGAAATGACCCAGTTTAGCTCCTATACTTTTTGGTTTCTCTTTGGCTAATGCAGCAACTGGATCTGCAAATTCTGGTTCTTTGGCTTTGTTTCTGCCGCCCCAGACAAAGAGGACTACTAGGTACATAACATATGCAGCTACAAATATAAATGCTTCCCAAGCTGTGATTGTTGCATCCCAAAATACTATCAGCAAGAGAATTACGCTACCTAGATAAAAGGCGATGTCTCGTTCTACCGAGCCACGTTTGATAGCCAGATTGCCAGCTATAGCTGCTGATGCACCGGTTATAACCAAAATATTAAATACGGCAGAACCAACAATGGTACCAACACCTACATCGGCGTGAGCTCCACCGATAAATAAAGCGAGCAGAGCTATAAAAAGCTCTGGAGCTGAAGAACCAACAGCCATCAAAGATGCTCCAGCTATATCAGAGGGCATATTGAATCGTTTCGCTACCTGATCCAAACTGGGGATGAAAAAATCCTCAGTCACAATCGAAAGCATAAAAATAGAAGCCGCAATTGCAGCAAAATAACCTAGCACTATCATGAGCTTGACACTCTCCTCGTTACAAGCATTAAGTATTAATTATAAAGGTTCAAAAGGCTTTCAGGAGACCCATACAAACAATTTTAGATATCGCAAAAATCAATGCCTGTATTGCATTGTCACTAAATACTTCCTGAAAATCGTACCCTATATAAGGGTATAGTTATTGTTTATACAGCCCATTACAGCAAAACAACCGCAACTGCTATTCTGAGACCATCGCAGCTGCATAATAATTAGAATTAAAAAGGAAAATATCACATGATAAAGTCTTTGCTAGCTTCCATTGCCGACAGCGCTCTCGAAGGAACAATCGTTGGGAGTTTCACAAATCTAGGTTATTCAGCACGCAGCAGCCTATTCGATTGGAAACCAATTACAACAGACTTAACCGGCCAAATAGCTATCGTTACCGGTGGAACCAGCGGTATCGGCAAAGCAACAGCTGAGGGGCTATTAAAACTTGGAGCGCAAGTTCATATAACCTCGCGTAAACAAAAACGAGCAGATAAAGCTGCGGAAGAAATGAAAGGAACTATCGAAACCACAAACCGTTGCATAGGCCACAGCCTTGATACTGGAGATTTTGAATCTATCGCAAACTTTGCCCAAGAAATATCAGAGCTAGGCGCTGGAGTTGATATATTGATCAACAATGCTGGTGCGCTAACTTCAGATTACCGAACCAATGAACGAGGCACCGAACTCACCCTTTCAACACACCTAATCGGACCCTACCTTTTAATGAAGAAACTGCGACCCAACCTCACCTCAGGTGCGCGTGTGCTATTTATGTCTTCAGGGGGCATGTACACCCAAGGCCTAAAAGTTGAAGAGATAGAAGTATCAGAATCAGAATACAAAGGTGCTGTGGCTTATGCAAAAGCTAAAAGAGGCCAAGTAGAAATGGTCACATTACTTGGACCACAATGGGCACCAGAGATAGTTATGCACTCAATGCATCCAGGCTGGGTGGCAACCGCCGGCGTCGACGCTGGACTACCCGGCTTCGGCAAAATCATGCGCCCGCTACTACGATCAGCAGAACAAGGAGCCGACACAATGGTATGGCTCGCAGCTACCGGAGGCGATGCAAAACCTGGGACATTTTGGCACGATCGCGAACCACGCCGAACATCTTACCTACCAGGTACAGCAACCAACAATGGCGAGCGTAAACGCCTAATTGAGTGGCTTGATCTGATGACGCTTCCAGCCGATCACTAGCGTTATCGATCTCAGATAGATCAAATTAATTAACCTAAAATGTGATTTATAGAGTCTATTAAATTGACTTTGGGCTTATTTGATATTGTATAAGCTGACTTGCTTGCAAAACTAAAGATGGTCTTTAGCTTTTAAACTAAAGACCATCTTAATAATACTTTATTTGAGATACCCATGATAGTAATAACTATTAGAGCATCTTTATCAAAGTTAATTAGCTAGGAATCAAGACACCATTAATTATGTGAACTGTAGCGTTAGCTGTAGGCACATCTTGACAGATAGTTGTAGCAGAACCATTAACTTCTACAGCATCTCCTGATGCAGCAAAGGTAAGTTCAGTTCCTTCTACAGTTGTAGCAGAACCATCTGCTACTAGATCTTCTGCACTTAGTTGACCTGCAACAACGTGGAATGTTAGAACCTTAGTAAGTTCATCTTTATCTGCCAACAATGCTGTTAGATCCGCTTCTGGGATAGCAGCGAATGCATCGTTAGTTGGTGCAAAGATAGTAAATGGTCCATCTCCATTAAGCGTGTCAACAAGATCGGCTTCGGTAACTGCTGTAACTAAAGTTGAAAGCAATGGGTTAGCAGATGCGGCTGTAGCAGCTGGTTCTGCGGACATACCGGCAAAACTTCCAGCTCCGTCTTCAGGAACAGAAGCGCAACCAGGTCCAGAAGCACCTAAGGTCTCACCTTCTGCATCATCCATGGCATCTTCATCATCCATAGAATCATCGTTTTCATCGTCAGTAGAGTCTTCATCAGTAGTAGCATCATCAGTTGATTCATCTGTTTCTGCATCA
>ENA-ORXT01000804-ORXT01000804.1-marine-metagenome-genome-assembly--contig:-NODE-804-length-46568-cov-54.021079_pt1 | contig 46568 bp, 48 predicted proteins | sample MGYA00237868_ERZ511482 | MGnify/ENA metagenome assembly ERZ511482
TATTACATTTAAGTATTGTTAATTAAAACAATTTATGGAGCCACCTTATTCGGTTCTAGCAGAGAAATATCGATTTCCTCTGCTACAATTTAACTTGACATTCTGTGATACCGCCACGTTATAACAACGGCTGATCTTAGACTTTTTTACATAAACGTCTGGTCGCAACAATCATATTGAAACAAAATAATATCGAGGCGATTTCTTTAAATACCATGAAGATATATCCACAGAAATCATCTCTTATTAGAGCTTATGATAATCATTATAAGCTCTAATTTTTTTTGTGTAGTAGACCTCAGATCTATAAGAGATCATTAATAGATAAATATCTGCGCTCAAGAAAAAAAAGTATTCTTTCCCATTTTTAGAACAAGACTATGTCACTGCCATATCAGACATGGGTAGAACGCCTTGCTCATATGCTTTGCGTATGACACCGACTGAGTTCTTGCAGTCAAATTTCCACAGTAGGTTCCTGCGATACTTGTCTATCGTGCTTTTGCTGATATTAAGCTTCTCAGCAATTTGGACATTGGAGTATTCTATAGAGATATAATGAAGCACCTGCTTCTCTCTTGGGGTTAGATGGATCATAGCATTAGATTGTAATATAATAATGGAATATGAGTAGGGTTGTGTTTGTTGTTTTCTTTACTTTATGATAGAATATTTTTTTAGCAATTTTAAATTACAATAAATTCGCAAAAAAACAAAGGAGACCATAACGAATTATGATCTCCCTTGATTTATAAACCTCTAAGAATTACTCAATCATCTTATACAGTTGCTTCGAGCTATTTATATTGATCATTTTCTACTTTTCTGAAGACTGATCATTGAGTATTGCTTTTGCTTTAGATATTAATCTTTTAAAATTCTTCAATTATCCTTAACCGACATAGCACTTATCATGGAAGTGAACTACATGGTTCTATATCAGCTAAGAACAGAGCACCTAACTGTGTCTCAAATCCTGGATGCAATATGACTGCGTTTTCTCCATAGAATGCCACATTATGAGTCGCAGGTATGAATGTACCTAAGTTGCCATTACTTCCAGGATCTACAGTGGATGTTGCCGAATTATTAAAAATATCTGATTGTGTGATATCCTTGGATTTATACAATGCCAATGGTCCAAAAAAGTTAATATCATCGGTAACTACCTCTGTAATGTTTTGGCAAGGATTAGGTTCTGATGATCCGCAAGAGGCATCAGCTTCTATCGTGAAGCTACAAGTACTAGTCTGTCCAGTCGGATTTTCTGCTGTTAAAGTAACAGTAGTAATACCTCTAAAGTATGCATTCGTAATAGTTGCATTACCTGCAACACCTATCTGATTTGCAGGAAGAATAGTATTTCCACTGAATGCTACGTCTACTGTAACTCCACTACAGTTATCTGAAGCATCAATTGTGAATGAGATATCATTGTCACAAATTCCAAGACTGCTAGGTGTAATATCATCTGGGCAGCCATTATTATCATTATTCGCTGTGTTAAAGTTTGGAGGTGAAATATCGTTGACAGTAATAAGAACCTCATCCGTTGAAGATACAAGACATTGGTCAGTTGCGGTGATAGTTACCGTACTGGTACCTAAAGGAAATGCTCCATCCCAATAAAGAATATCACCATTATTCATAAATGGTAGTAAATAAATAGTAGTCATGTTACCATTAGGATCTGATGCAGATATAGTTATATCTGAATCACCTCCACCACATTCGTTCACTGCTCCTATATTATAAATTCTCACATTTTGCCCACAAAATGTAGCACTAGAATTTACAATCTTGTCCTGCATAGTAGGAGTATTAAATGTAGGACCTTTCTGATTCTCACCACTATGAGAATATTTTTGACCAGTTGTTATATTACCACATTTATCCTCTATTGAGTAAGTATATGTCAATGTCCATCCGCAATCATCTCCAGTAATTTCAGTATTAGTTTTAGTTACTATAAAATCAGAAGCATTAGTAGTGCAGTTATCTGTATAACCCATGTATGCATTACTTGCATTAAAAGCTAAAGGTGGAGGGATATTCATGTCATCAAACAAACAATAATTATTATTACTCATATCTGTATATGCCGTACCTGTTAGTTGTGGCGCTTCCGTATCTGACCCAAATTCCTGATATGTTTTCTGAGAAGATGTATTATTACATACATCTGATAGATTATAAAAATATGTTACAGTCCATCCACAATCATCTCCATTTATAATTGTACTATTTAAATTAGCAGTAATATTCATATCATCAGTACAATTATCTGTGTAACCCATTTTTGCTTTAGCAGGACTAAACATTGGGGCAGTAGAAGGCTTACAACCATTTGTTGCTGTACCTGAATAAGTTCCTGCACCAGTAGGTGCACTACTATCAAATCCAGTATGTGTATATGTTTGCCCTGTTAGCTTTCTACCACATTCATCTTCTACTTCAAAAGTATATGTAACTGTCCAGCCTCCAGCTGCTGCGCAGTCATTGCCTGTGATAACTTCTGTACCTGTTTCTACTGCTGTTAATGTCCCTCCACAACCATCAGAGTATCCTGCGACTGCTGTTGCTGCGTTAAATGAGAACATATCTGCTAAATCAGACACACATGCATCATTACCTGTTGAACCTACAGAAGAACCTGAAATAGGAGTAGTATTCTCTCCTTCATGCGTATATGTCTGACCAAGTAATTCTAATCCACAAGCATCTACTATTTTGAAAGTATAAGTCACTACCCATCCACAATCATCACCAGTAATTACTTCCGTTCCTGTTTCCATTGCTGTTACAGCTGTTCCACATTCACTGGAGTAACCGTCTGCAGCAGCTATAGCATCAAAAGCAAACATCGCTGCCACTGCTGAAAAGCATGCGTTGACGCCTGTACTTCCTGCAGTAGTGCTTCCAGTTGGTATTTTTGGATTTGATCCTTCATGTAGTACAGCTACTTGTAAAACACCATTTCCGCTACACGTACCACTATTATCCTCATTGATCCTATAATTGGCAAAATAATTCCATCCACAATCTGATCCAGTAATGTCTATATTAACTTCTGATACAGACAAGGTTCCTCCACAATCAGATTCATACATAGTCAATAACATATTCATATCTGTCATTGCGCTTGGTACTACACCAGCGATTCCAGAAACACATGCATTGTTTCCGGAAGTATTTGCATCAGATACAGTAGCTCCAGATTGTAATACAATAGCTGCCGAAAGTGAGCTCGTAATAAAAAATCCAGTCATTAAAACTATAGCTATTCTAGTCATAGCATATAACCTTTGATTTAAGTTGATATTTTTCATATCTATATTGTTTTTAATTAAGTTATTTTGAAAGTGTATTAAATAAAAAATGATATATAATAGATTCAAGACTGGGCAAAAAATAAGAACCCATTCTCGAAGGCTTTTCTTACGGCACCTGCACTGGTGCAGACATCCATTTTGCAATAGAGATTTTTTCTGTGTGACTTGACTGTGGCGACGCCGATCTTTAGTTGTTCGGCTATTCCCTTGCCTGTATATTCTTTAGCCATCATGTAGAGGACTTGGCCTTCTCGTTGTGTGAGGCGATAGTTAGTTGCTGCTTCGGGAGCTGTTTTGAGGATCATGTTAGTTGTTTCTTAGGTTAGTTAATTAAGGTCGACGGGGGTTATTTCGTCATTGTAAAATTATAACGGAAGAGGCAAAAAAAGTAGTCCATTTTGCAATTCCACGTGTTTGCACTAACCTATATGGGGTATGAGTATTATTAGTTATAATCTTAATATGACAATTTCATCTTTTTAATTTCAATATCTATAATCACTTGATAATCTATTATTTATACTATAAATATTGAATAAAAATGATAGGATAAACCTATTGATATTTGTTAAAATTCTCTAAAAATTTTCACCTATCAGCAGTAACGTGGTTGTGCTAACGTGTTTAGGGGAGAGAGGGGGTGATTGCCAGTTTTTAGTTACTAACTACTAGTTTTTGCAGCTTGTTTTTATCGGTAATTTTTGGAGTTATGAGCCTATGAGTTATGAGTTATGAGTTGTCCATTGTACATCCCTGGTATGGATTCACAGTTTTTAATAGAATACATTGGTATTGAAAGTGTGACGTATTATCTAGGCGTTACACTCCTTAAACTGTGAGCTTAGTTGTGGACATAAATATGCCATCAATTATACAGTTAAATACGTAGGTGCTGGCTTGGGATTACTCTAGGAGAAAAAGTAATTGTGCTGCATCGTTCCGTAGATATTAATAAAGAGAAAATAAAAAAGCCAACAATTCACTTAAAAGTAAAATTGTTGGCTTCGTTTTGCCAAAATTAATTCTGTAATGCTTAGCTGACTTTAGGCTTTTACATCTTCTGAATTAATTGTTTTTTTTACCCCTTCCGGCATTTCCATAGGGAGTATGCTTAACTCATAAGCTCTTCTTATAAGTCCAGCAGAACTATGGACGTGCATCTTGAGGAATAAATTACGTCGATGAGAGTCGATTGTATTTTTACTTAAGAAGAGAATATCTGCAATCTTAGAATTGCTGTGTTCTCTTGCTATAAGATATAACACATCCATCTCACGATCACTGAGGCTGGTGATGTTGGGGTGCTTAAGCATAGGAATTGGATCGTTTAGTTTTATAATGGTAGTTTCAAAGTATGATTTTTAACTCATTTTTGCAAGTTTTTTTTCTCACTAAATGACTAACGGTAGGAATTCGATGATGATCGGTCAATTTTTTTTGAAAAAATAAAAACATTACCATTTTTTGCCCCACTTAGAGTCAATTATATGCAATTATAAATCAAAAAAATTGGCGTACCAGAAATTCACATATTTATAGATAGAAAATCACCCTAATGGGTTAACATAAAAAGACTACCTTTTGCATTAGAATGGTCTAAGTCAATCCATAGGATTTGATAATTAGAGTTTTCACTGATTTAAATAAATAAACATATAAAATTGCCTAAAGCGACAGCCATCCTTATCGGACTTATTCTCATAATAATTTCTGCACATGCGAGCTTTACAGTTCCAGTTACGCTTACTGGAATCCCATTCACATTGCAAAGTCTCGTGGTATTTGTCGTAGCAGCGTTCTTAAGACCTTCAGGGACGCTTGTATGCTTAATGGCTTATCTTGTCTTAGGAGCCATAGGGTTGCCGATATTCGCAGAAGGGACTTCTGGTATGGATAAGATTATCGGCTCTAGTGGTGGGTTCTTGTATGGTTTCTTATTCTCAGGTTTATGGATTTCATATTCCCTCCGTGACAAGCAACCTATTGGGCTAACTAATGTGATCATAATCTTCCTATTGGCGACGATTATTTTGTTCTTTTTCGGTCTATTGCACCTATCTGTATTGTATGATTGGCACCGAGCTCTGGAGTATGGATTACACCCATTCTGGCATATGGCGATGGCAAAAGCTGGTTTTGCAGCAGCAATTGTCTATTCGTTAAGGTATTATAAGCATACGGATAGAGCAGAATCTGGGTTATAAGAGCATAAATTATCTTAATTTCGCTGAAAATTATCAAAGGTGGGTTTATTAATTTTCTTCTTTATTCTGTCTATAGCTTTTTCTTTTTTGTGTTCCATATTAGAAGCAGTGCTACTGAGTGTTACTCCTTCATTCATATCAGCCAAGTTGCAATCTGGCTCTGCTACCGGAAAGTTGCTTTCCGAGTATAAGCAAGATATCGATAAGCCCTTATCTGCTATACTTACATTAAATACTATAGCGCATACTGTAGGCGCCATAGGTGTAGGGGCTCAGGCAGGAAAGGTATTCCCAAGTGAGGGAGGCATAGAATTAGGATTTATGACATTAACTTGGGAGACCGTTGTCGCTGTTGTTATGACATTAGCCATTCTAATCTTATCTGAGATTATACCTAAGACGATAGGCGCTAACAACTGGAGAGGCTTATCTGGCTTCTCTGTACAGACGATTCGTATCTTATGCTGGATCTTGGCACCATTTGTATGGGTGAGTCAGTTAATTACAAAAACTATGAAGACAGATAAATCTAAGTCTGTACTTAGTAGAGCAGACTTCACGGCAATGACGCTAGCTGGAGAGTCAAGTGGTGCATTAGCTAAGCAAGAGTCTTCTATTATAAAGAACTTACTCAACTTTGAGACACAAACTGTCAGGGACATAATGACTCCTAGAACGGTTGCATTTATGGTGAATGAAAATATGACTGTCCAGGAATTTAATAAATCTAATCCGAGCAAAGTTTTCTCTAGAATTCCGGTATTTAAAAATGAAAAAAATAAAGTGACAGGTGTGGTTCTTAAAGATGATATCCTCTCTTGCCTTATAGAAAAAGGAGAAGACCAAAAGATTAAAGATATTATGTACGAAGTGATGACTGTACAGGATGATATTCCGCTGCCTACATTATTTAATAAGCTTGTGAAAGAGAGGCAACATCTATTTATCGTCAAAGATGAATTTGGCACAATGGTGGGCATTGTCACTATGGAAGATCTATTCGAGACATTGCTGGGTCAGGAGATCGTGGATGAATCAGATAAAGTCATCGATCTGCAAGAGTATGCAAGACAGAAATTTGATAGCGAGAGCTAAGTCAAAACTACCACAAGACTAATCTTTAACTTGCCTCAGCTTGTCGTCAGCTTATTTTGTATTTATAAAAGAGAAGCTTCGCATATAGTTATCTAATACAGCGAATAGAGGGATCGCTAGAGAAAAACATACATATGGTGCATAAGGCATTAAGCTACTTGTAGGCATTTCCCAATTAGGAATAATCCGATCCATATATTGTGTTAACTGAGATGTATTGTAAGCAACTGCCACATCAGATGAGAATAGATATCCGATCAATAGTAAGATAGCGGTAACCACAAATGCTCCTGCTATAATGAATTTTATCCCAGCAAAAGAGCTATACTTTGCTGTCAAAAACGATGGCTTAGTTAGTGATTGCATTATGTTATCCATCATAGCATCTGGAGCTTTGGAAGTTGGTAACTTCGTTAGAGCAGTATTGACATTTAGATGATATCGGTATTGCTTATTGAGCTCTTTGTTATGTAATATTTCTTGCGAGAACGCATCACTCTCGGCATTAGCCATGTTGCCGTCTATATAGTCTAATATACGTGTCAGTCCACTATCCATAATCTAAATTTACTGCATTTCTAAATAAGATTCCATTTCTGAAAAATTGGTTTTTATAATTTCAGCTAACTTTTTTCTTGCTCGGAACAACTTAACCTTTGTATTGCTCTTACTGAGTCCTGTTATATCCATTAATTCTTGTATGCTCATCTCCTCTAAGTGGAACATTCTTACGAGACCCGCTTCCTCAGAAGGAAGATATCCAATCGCAGCTAACAATTTATTAGATAATTCTACTTGCTCTAATTGCCTATCAGAAGATTGCACTGAACTCAGAATTGTATGGTCCACATTATCTATGTCAATCGTTGCCTTTCTTTTCCTGATATAATCTAACGAGGTTCTATAGGCAATTCTATATGCCCAAGAACTAAACTTTGATTGTCGATTATACTTACCTAAGGACTTGTATATTTTTATAAAAGTATCCTGAGTTGCTTCTTGTGCTTCATCTTTAGTCTTTAATATACTTAGGCAAACCGAATACATCTGATCTTGGTATTTCTCTACTAACTGACTGAAGGCTTGTGTATTGCCAGATTGTATATCAGTTAATAATTGATCTTCTGTATTCATGATTTGCTTAGATACCGGTTAGACGTGATGAGTAAGATTATGGTTACAATTATAATGTTCTGATACAAAAAAAGAAATGTATAGATTCTTGTAACCACTTTTTCTGTCAGCACGTCTAAGTGTAAAATATAAATAATATGAGTTTCTTTGAAGCAATTATCCCAGTCGTAGGTACCATTTCATTTTTTACCGCTGTCATCACATTTATATATATGAAATATAAGTCGCAACATCAGCAGAGAATGGCGCTAATAGAAAGCGGTCAAACTGCAGATATCTTTTCAGAAAAAAAATTAGATCAAACATCTAACTCTTATAAGAATGGACTTCTTCTAACTGGATCAGGTATAGGCTTTCTGTTCGGATTCATATTATCAGAGGTGACTCGTATAGATGAGATTGTTGTTTTCCCATGCATACTCATAGGTGGTGGATTAGGCCTAATATTGTTCTACAAAAGCATCAGAAAACAATCTGAAGATACATACTCTTAGTAATGCCCGATCTAATAATTACCACTTGTTTCTCTGACGCAAGGTCGTGATATGTGCCAGATGGTGATCACTATGCCAGCCGTACTGAGTGAGCAATTGGGCTAAGCTAATCTCTCTTTTCATCTCTGGATGATAGACTACTCTAAGATAATCATCTGCAGTCATAGAACGCAACACATGAGTCCATCTATGATGTATGCCCTCTAATATCTGCATACTGACAGATGGTTCTAAAGTTTCTGCATCACTCATGCTACACCACGCCTCTTGATCATAAGGTCTGATATGTGGCGAATCTTCTGTCATCCCTAACTTAAATCTTGTAAAAGCATTAATATGGCTATCCGCAATATGATGTACCAACTGCCTGACTGTCCAGCCATCAGGTCTATAAGGTGTATCCACCTGCTCAGTGCTGAGTCCAGACATCGCATGGACTAATCTATCAGGTAGACGCTCTATGCTATCTATGCAAGAGATTTTCTTCTCATCTGATACAGTATCTGGTATGGTATATCTACCAATCGGAAACTTTAGTATTTCTATGTTCTCCATTGCAGTAATTGTTATATTATTCGATTTAATCTGGATATAAATAAAGTTGCTGTAACAATTAGATATAATATTACATCTATATTCTGATATAGAGCCTATATCTTGTAGGTAGGAATTATAAATTAGTTGTCACAAAAAAATAGCTATTATCTGATGAAGTATTTTCTTGCCTTAATTATCAGCCTTGCTACGATATACTCTGGATGGACTGGATATCAATTATATGAAACTACACAAAAGGAAAATGTCTACAAGTATGATTATGCAGAAATCAAGCTGGTGAAATATGGCTTATTTAATCTTGATATATGGAAGGAAAAAATCTTCAGTATACTAGAGTCAAAAGCTGGGGGTTTCGAGCTGAAATCCAGTGATTATAATGGCATACAGCGGCAGATAGAAAAGTACTTAGTCCAAGTCCACGAAGATTATTTTGAATCTGGTAAGATTATAGAATACATCACAGAAGAAAGCAAAGCAGATAAGAAGGGCGTCTCTAAGTTGCTGATGGGTCTATTCAAAGGAAAGATAGAAAAGCAAATAGAGAAAATAGATTTTAAATCTCAGATACCTGGACTGGCTAAGCAGTTAACCAATGAATTAAAGAAAAAGACGCCTGAGATAAAGCAAGCCATCACAGAACAAATCAATAAAATGATCGCTGAAGAAACTTCTAAGGGCATGCAAGATCAGAGACAAGACTACATAGAGAAATATGAAGTCAAAGACTTAGAGGAGTTATCTGCTTATCTAAGCGAACAGATCCTACAATTGCAATTTCAGAAGAAGAAATGGATTACCCACACCCTCATAGGGTTATTATTATCTATCGTCTTACTATTAGCAGGTATCAGACTCTTAGGGCTCAAGTTATCTATGACATTGCTATCTATAGTATGTAGTATATTTCTTATAATCGGATTAGCATTGCCTATGATTATTCTGGATGCAAGACTGACGGAGGTAGATCTGAAGATCATGGATGAGACGGTCCACTTTGATGAGCAATTTATGTATTACCAGAGTAAAAGTATCATAGACGTGACTCAGACACTCCTTAGAGGCAAGGGTACCGATCTTAAAATTGTCGGATTTTTAATTCTGTTATTTAGCATTATACTTCCTGCTACTAAAATGCTCGCTACTAACTTATATCTATATGCAGCTAATGCGAGAAGGAGCCACATTCTTAAGATAATTATATTCCACTTAGGAAAATGGAGTATGGCGGATGTATTTGTTGTGGCGATATTTATGTCATATATCGGCTTCTATGGGTTGGTTAGTTCTCAGCTTGGAGATATGGAGCGACATACAGATTCATTTACACTCGATACCATTAATTATTCTTCGCTGGCCCCTGGGATTATATTCTTCACACTATACTGCATTTTCTCGATAATGATGAGCAGTATTGTACATAGACAAGAGAAAAAGTCCTATGCTATAAATACCCAAATGTCATCGCCAGATATAGACCAATTAGAAGGAGAAAAATGAATTCTTTGACGTAAGTATATTCCTTGCGTTCTAATACCATACCCCCTATAACTGATATAGGGAATGATACTACAATTAGGTGTTGCTCAGAAATACCATCGATGAAGAATATGCTAATTAGACCTAAGAGAAACATAGCATAAGTCAGTTCTATCTTTCTGATAGAATCAAATTTTTTCTTCTTGCGCAGTACATTCTGCAGCCCAATAAGAATAACAATCGTAAGTATACAGAGTCCAGGCTTAATCAATGTTATAGGATTAGAAAAATCAAAGTTGGGTAAGCTATAGTTCTCTGTAAAAATAAATCTGTAAACATCTAATAACTCAAAACTATATGCATAGACTCCAACTAAAAATAGGCATGACAAGAAGCCAAATAACAACTGAAGAAATTCTTTAAGATCAAAGTTTCTAAGATTATATAATCCCATTGCTAATGCTACAAACATTAATATATATGGATAATAAAAAATAGTAGCTAAACCTAACAGGAAGCCTGAATTAAACATAGTAGCAACGGGTTGGTATTGCTTATATATCTTAAATAAACTCCCAATACTGAGCACAAAAAATAAATTAGCCAGCAAGATCACATTGAAATTCTCAGGCTCTAATACAGAAGAAACAAATAAAATAAAGACGGCTCCTGGAATAGTACTTAATGACCTACTCAGTCTATGCACTGTAATGTATTTGCTTATGATAATCGCTTGCATTACCAATAACAATATACTGACTGTAGTCTGGAGAAATGGGCTAGAAGATAATATGCTACCTAATGCAGGGAATAATGGTGTTTCTATATTAGTAAGTGTGGGATCTAAATAATACTTAAGCTGTAAGCCCACAGCAAATAATACCAAGAATATGGTATTAATAAACAAATTACGTCTGAATAAACTAAGCAAGCGATTAGGTTTCTGTGTGTTTAATTCTCTATATAAGAATATGAAATTACTAACAAGAGATCAATATCTTAAATTAAATCACGCCTATCGGCAAATTACAATTCTGTGACAATAAGTATAGGCTCAAGATATACCTTTAAGCTCTAATGAGCTTAATAGATAGTTATAAGGTTGTCACTGTAACACACCACGATCTCAATGTACATGAGATAGCTAACTTCTATATCAATCCCACAGATGGCAATTCTAAGGACGACGTCATCTCTAAGCTTAAGCATTCTCATGAAATATCGGAGCTAATCTACTTAGAGACCTGTAATAGAGTCAGTTACATTATATATGGCCAATCTGAAATAGATGAAAAATGGCTACAGGATTTCTTTTTTGATATCAATCCACACTTAGATTCGGCTATCAGTAATAGTCTAAAGAAATTTGTAACCATATACGAAGGAGAGCAAGCCGTAAAGCATGTATTCGAGTTAGCTTCTTCTATGGATTCCCTAGTTGTAGGAGAAAGAGAGATATTCTCACAACTCAGAGCTGCCTATAACCATTGTTACAAATTAAGAACGACTGGGGATTTTCTCAGGATATTAGAGAATACCACAGTTACGACAGCTAAGAAGATATACAGCAATACCAAAATCGGAGAGAAGGCTCTATCTATAGTATCATTAGCCATCAGAGCTATGATGGAAAGACAACCTAACCATAATCAGAAGATATTACTTGTCGGATCTGGTGAGACTAACTCACTTGTCGGTAAGTTTCTAAAGAAGTATAACTTCCAAAATGTAGAGATATATAATCGAAGTCTGGATAATGCTAAGAGTTTGTCACAGATGCTTGATGCACCATCATTCCATCTGAAAGACCTTACAACGGCACATGATTTTGATATTATATTCATCTGTACTTCTGCACAGAAAGTCATCATAGATCTACCACTCTATCAGAAAATGCTTAATGGTGATACATCTAATAAAATTATCATAGATCTTTCTATACCAAGGAATGTTTCTGAAGAAGTCGTAGATTTTTGTAATGTCGACTATATAGATATACAAGGTCTAAAAAACATTGCTGAGGAAAACCTTGCTTTTAGAAAAAATGAGCTCTCTAAAGCAAGACCAATTGTCAGAGAGGAATTGAATGCATTTAGAAAAGGGTTGCAAAAAAGACAGATAGAAAAGGCTATTTCTAAGCTACCAGGAGAACTAAATAGCATCAAAGACAAAGCCATCAATGTCGTCTATCAAAAGCGAATGGGAGAGCTACCAGAGGAAGCAAAAGAATTAGTCATGGAAATGATGAATTACATGGAAAAGAAATGTGTCGCCTCTACGATGAGAATGTCTAAGGAGATATAATAAAATTTGCGTTTTAGTTGTTTGCTATTTCGACAACTTAATTAATTAGTCACCCTGCACATCGGATACACTTTACAGATTCAGGCATAAACATTAGACGCTTAGGATTGATCGGTTTGCTACAATTCTTGCATAAGCCAAAGCCTGCCTTATCGATTTGGGTCATTGCCATTTTCAACTTGTTGCGCTTAGAAATTTTGTTTCTTAGAGAGGCCTCCATGACACTCTTATTATTGATGGCATCCATCCTACTGATTCTTCCGAGTGAATTCTCAGGAGAAATAGGCTGAGTCATTTTTTCAGTTTCTTTGATGTCATGCTCATATTTAACAATGAGTTCCTCTATTTTAGATCTAAGTGCTGCCCTATCTTCAGTGGTCATAATATCTAAATTAAGCTATAAGTTAGGTTTTTTTTGGCTGATGTCACTATATTAGTCTCGACCCTTCGTTATAATTGTAAGTTGGCACAACATAATTGGACATATTATTCTCTCTCAGGAAAACCCTATGCATTAGACATGTATCATGGGGAAGACTCGGGGCATCTTATCTTTTTTGTCAATAGTCGAGTGATTATGATTGAGTTTACACAAAAAGACCCTAAGACTTTTAATTTTTTTATAGAAAACCAACTGATAGAATTCAGTATAAAGAGAGAGGATAGGGCGTATTCTTACGAAGTGACCCCGCAAATTCCTGAAGGATCGCAAGAACCTGAAAAATTATTCACAAAGCATTTTTGGATACCTCTAATCATGCTTATCATTGCGCTTAATTTATTAGTCATTTTCTTAAGCTAAGTTATATTTTGGAAACTCTAAGTCTCTACGTAGAAAGCCTGATATTTGCATCAGACAAATCGATTACCATTGCTGCCCTCAAGCAGACACTTAACGCTCACTTAGATGATGCTATCAAGGATGCAGACATACAGGCATCTATAGATGAGTTAAAAAATAAATATGATGATCCCAATCACTCATTCGAAATTATAGAGATCGCTGAAGGATACCAATTTATGACTAAAGGTGCATATTACCCTCTCCTAAGCCAACACCTTCGCATCGAATCTAAGCGTAAGTTATCAAAATCAGCCTTAGAGACATTAGCCATTATATCCTACAAGCAACCGACGACTAAGTCATCTATAGAAGGCATTAGAGGTGTGAATTGTGACTATAGTGTACAGAAGCTCTTAGACAAGGAACTTATCGAGATGACAGGAAGAGCAGAAGGACCAGGTAGACCATTGCTCTATGGTACTACTCCGAAGTTTTTGAACCATTTTGGCCTTAAAGACCTTAATGAGTTACCTAAGCTTAAGGAATTTGATATGGAAGAAAATACTGTCGGTATTTCAGAAGAAGAATAACGGCCATGATAAAGATTGCCTATACTAAATCATAAAGACTCTTCTATTTTTCTTTTATAGGTAATCATTGACTTTCAAAATTTATTATAATAACATGGAAGAATTAGATAGCAAACCACTCATTAATCGTGTCGCTAATAGCAACATTAATGTCATTAATTTAGAGAATTATTATCCTGAAAATGAGATGATCGAGTTTGATCTCAAGCCATACTTGTTTAAAGAACTTATTCTAAAAGAAAAAGATTTCCGATCAGCACTCAAAGAAATAGACTGGACGACTTACCAAGATAAGACAGTTCTAATCTATAATTCTAATGACGCTATAATTCCTGTATGGGCATACATGCTAGTCTCGTCATACCTAACAGGAGTCGCATCAGAAATCTTCCAAGGTACGTTATCAGAATACCTGAAACATTATTATACAAACCAGATTAATGCTATGGATCTCAGCCAATACCAAGAAGGTCGTGTCGTCATTAAAGGGTGTAGTAATAAACCTGTACCTCCTTTAGCCTATGCATTATTGACTTCTAAGCTTAAGCCTTATGCACAGAGTATCATGTATGGTGAACCTTGCTCGACTGTTCCAATATTTAAGAGACCAAGATTATTAAATAAAAAATAAAACAAAAAGCACTCTATAAAAAACTGTTCTATAATCCAACAATAACATGAGACTGCTGAATTGTAGTCTTCATTTTCTCTTCTTAGCTTTCCTGATATCCTCATCTATTAATATCGCCTCACTGAAGGTATTCATAACTGCTTCTATCGGTAGAGATTGGATGTCTGTAAGCATGATACCAGATACCATCTTACGTTTGCGATTTTCCAGTAAGCCATGTTCGTTAGATAATTTCTGTCCATGTATGAAGCACAACTCGATCTTGTCACCCTTGACAGGATTAAGATAACAGACCCAGCTGTTATGGTAATAGAATGGAATCTTAAATCTTATTTTGCCTGCAATACCAGGAAATTCCATAAACTTATCATGCAAGAAATATAATATCTCTTTCTGGTTGTCAGATAAGTTTTCTGCATATAGATCTAAGACCATTAGCCATTAATTATGTTCTCTACCTGTGATAGTATCTGCTTATGCTTACTCTCAGATAAGTCTAATAATTTTTTGGCTTTCGACAATCGATTATTGACATAATCCGTATCTTTTAGATCCTTGCAATTAATCATCACATTGAGATATGCTCCATATACCGCCGTATGATTGCAGAGAGCCCCTACGCCTACATCAGAGATGGAGGCTGGGTTGCCTTTCTCTACCATGGCATCTAATAGAGCATAAGTATCCGAAGCCGTCTGCATTACCCTGAGCGGTATATCTATCGCATACTTTGTGGCTGTATCTATCGCTATTTTTCTTTGCTCTTTTTCAACATCGGTAGACTTTGGTAGTCGTATCGCTTCTATAATTTTATTAAATGATTCCGTGTCTTCATCTACTAAGTAAAGAAGTTCGTCTTTTAATTTCTGTCCTTGCGATGCATAGTCAGAGAAATATTCCCACTGGTCGTCCCAACCTTTTTTGATCGCAGACAGATTAGCTACCATCGTACCTAATGCTGCTCCTAACGCTCCAGCATATGCGGCGATACTCCCTCCTCCTGGGGCTGGACTCTCAGAAGCGGTCTCATCGGCAAATGCAGCAGTACTCATCTGCACTAATGGCCTTACATTCTCTTCTTCTAATAGGTATTCGATGACCTTTTTCTTAGGATCAAATGGGCCCAACTCATCTAATCCTAATGACTTGACTGCGATATGGATGATTTCCATTTCTGATAATCCTGTAGATCTCTCTTGCTTTCTTAAGAAGTGCTTACCTGCATCGATGAGGACCTTCTTAGGAACAAGACCTACAAGTTCAGAACCTGTTACTCTAATGCCTCTCTTATCAGCACAGTGACAAGTTGCATCAAACGCCTCATGCAAACTTGTAATCTTAATGTCTGTTAGATTCATAGATATCTGAGCAACCTTATACTCATCTATATACCAACCGATCGCCTTGACAGACTTAAGTAAGCCAGGTACTCTTAGAGGAGTGCCTTCTTCATCTCTTAGTATCTTGCCCGTTACAGGATGTCCTTCTCTCTTCACACGACCGTTTTCTCTTATGTCAAATGCGATAGCATTGGCTCGACGTACAGAAGTTGTATTAAGATTGATATTATAAGCCACTAAGAAGTCTCTTGCTCCTATGGCTGTCGTTCCAGCTCTCACATGTTGCTCAGCTGGACCATAGTCTGGTTTCCAATTAGGGTCCTTTATTTTCTTAGAAAATCCTTCGTACTCCCCAGATCTGATATTGGCCAGATTCTTTCTTTCTTCTGATCTAGCTGCCGCCTCATATAGATATGCTGGGATACTGAGTTCCTTCCCTACTCTCTCAGCCAGCTTCTCTGCATATGGTACTGTCTCTGCCATCGTTATATTAGAGATCGGTATCAGTGGACATACGTCTGTGGCTCCCATACGAGGGTGTTCCCCCTTATGTGTAGACATATCTATAAGCTCAGAAGCCCGCTTAATCGCCATAAATGCAGCTTCTATAACTGGCTCGGGCTCTCCGACAAAAGTTACTACAGTCCGATTAGTAGCCACCCCTGGGTCGACATCTAATAGCTTAACACCTTTGACAGCTTGTATTTCGTCTGTTATGGACTTTATGATATCCATATTGGCACCTTCACTAAAGTTAGGCACACACTCGATTAATCGTTTTGATGACATTTTTAGGTTGTATTTGTATCAAAAGTATATGTATTTTTATCCAAGCTCATATTTCCGTTTGATTTTTTTATCGATATTGAGATCATATAAAATCTATCCGTCTTCTGAAATGTCTATTATACATATCTATACTACTGGTTACATTTTGTAACTCCACTTCTCTCGTATCGCAAGAAGTCGCGATCTCTGACGAGCTCAATGTTAGAAATTACTTCTCTTATGAACTGATCGGACAAGTCGATGATCGTATATTAATCTATAGAGACAAGGGCTTCACTAAGGAAGTCGATGTCTATAATGAAGACATGGAGCATACTCAGTTTTCAGAATTTATATTCGAAAAGAAGAAAACGGATGTATATACTGTACTGGGTCAGGATACTGCTTTCCAAATGATATATGGTTATTTAGAAAAAGATTCCTTGGTCCTCAGAATGAGAGAGTATGACAGAATAGTGAGACTTATAGATAGCACAACTCTTATAAAATTACCTAAGAAGAATGTGAAAAAAAGATTCCGATACGAAATCTCAAAGGACAAGTCTAAGATACTTCTCAGTTCGGTGACGAGTAATAATGAGTTTATATTTATCATGTACGATTGTCGGCAAAAACGAATTTCGTGGACAAGGAAATTGGTTTTTGAAAAGGATTATTACAAGAGATATGATCGTATGATACTGACTAATGATGGTAAAATTATCGTACATGTACCGAGTGATAATTCTAATGCAAATGAGTTAGACTTTCTTATTATAAATCCACATTCTAATCAACAATTAGAGTTCAAAGTCTTCTTAGGTGAAAATGCCTTTTCTGATATGTATTTCGATTTTGACAATATCAATCAGAATCTTATTGTCTGTGGTAATTATTCTCAGAAGAAAGGAAAAGAAGTCGTAGGTCTATATCTTATGAAATCAAATATCAATGGCATCAACGCCACTCTTATTCCGACATTTATAAAACATAAATCATCATTAGGTCAAGAACTGCTGCAAGGCAAAAAAAGAAATCGTAAGAAAATATTTGATGATCTGCAAGTAAAAAAAATCGTCTTCCGAAACGATGGTGGTGTCTTAGTCATATCAGAAATTACAAAAGAATTCTCTCGTAGAAGCCCATATAATAGCACCTATGCAAGGAATAATGCTAATAGTTATGCTCGGAATGGATGGGTAGATCATTATACAGATGATATCCTGATTACCAATATCAATAATGATATGCAGATCGACTGGACAAAAGTCCTGTATAAGAAACAATTCTCACAAGATGATGATGCCGTATTCTCATCCTTCTTTGTCATGAAGACGCCTTCTCGTCTGAGATTTATATATAACGATGCAATCAAAAAAAGCAGTACGGTCAGCGAATACCTGATAGATCCAACTGGCAAAATCGCAAGGAATAGTCTCCTAAGTACTGAATATCAAAATATGAAATTGCGATTCCAAGATGCTCTACAACTCAGCGCTAATTCGATCCTTGTTCCTAGTGAACAGAACTATGATCTTAATCTTGTGAAGATTACTTACTAGATTGCGGTTTGCGGTTTGCGGTGTTGCGGTATTCGGTTTGCGGTGTTGCGGTTTGCGGTATTCGGTTTGCGGTGTTATGGTGTTATGGTGTTATGGTGTTATGGTGTTAGGTGACCTGTTCTAAAAAAGGTTCGCATTGATTATTTAAAAAGTTCGTCTTATCAATCACATATTCTTCATGTTTATGAAATTTTATTGCAAATTCATAGTCTAAATAGATCCGTTATTCTACTTTTAATTTATCTTATCGTGTATTGCATTAACCTTCTTGTGGATATCATTGATTTGTGCTTCTATTCTGTTATCGTCTAACGGCAGTCTATCTGAGAAACTTATATGCGCATAATACTGCCATATCTCATCTACATCTTCATAACTTATTTCGTAAGGCGTATATAGTGGATTATCCGACACTAATACTAATCTGTCGTCCTTAGGGTCTACTTTGACCCGCTTGTAGACCATCCCTTCTCTACTGCTAACTATGATATACGTTCTATCATTCTTAATGTCAGATAGCTTCTCTACATAGGCACTGATCACTATAGAGCCTGACTCGATGGGCAACATGGAATCACCTTGTATCTCAAATGCTCTATATGTCCCCGTTGGAATTTCTGGGATATTAATCTTAGGTAACTCTCTAATGTATTCTGGATTCTGATAAGAATCGAGATAACCTGCCTCAGCCTTAGAGTCTACTAATTCTATATGGCTGTTGTTATCTCCATCTACACTTATTGCTAATATACGCATATCTTTATTACGCATAACCTCGTAATCATTATGACTGATATCACGTGCTATAAGCTCGTCGACTTTTATTGTGAAGTGATCAGCCATTCTTATAAGCATGGCAATATTAGGTTCTGTCTTACCTCTTTCATAATCACCTAATGTTGTCCGTGGCAACTCTAATATATCAGAGAGGTCTTGCTGTGACAACTTGTACTTCTTTCGGAGATATTTTAAGTTATTGCCTAACATGATTTAAGTTTTCATGATTAATGAATCCAATGTTAAATCGGAAAGAATTTATAAGATCCTTAAAATTAAGAATTAATGTCGAATAATTCGATTTAATATGTCAATTATGTCGTCTAATCAAACAAGCTCATCTGACCTGATTCTTCATCTAACTTCACCTCTTCTATTAGGCTGTGGTCATTGTTTCTAACATTATTGACCTTATCAGAGACTGGAATAGCTTCCATTAGTTCGCTGGGGTACGGCTGGATAACAGAAATCAATTGCTGAGGATTCAGATCATCACTAAGCCATAATTCTTCTTGTGCATTGGTAAGAATAGCGGGCATTCTATCATGTATATCTTCCATCAAGCTATTAGAAGCCTGAGTAATTACTGTGAATGACTGTATCTCTACCCCATCTGGTGACTGCCATTTCTCCCAGAGACCTGCCATAGAGAAAATCTCCTGGTCCTTAGTTTTGATGTAATAAGCTTGTTTACCCCGAGATGTCTTTTTCCATTCATAAAATCCATCAGCTGGTACGATGCATCGACGACTTGATACTGCCGACTTAAATGCATTTTTCTCTAGCAGTGTCTCTACTCTGGCATTGATCATCTTATAACCGACCTTTATATCCTTAGCCCAGAATGGTATCAGTCCCCATCGCATCGGCAAGAAATGATCACGATCCATATGAGCGATCACTGGCATCATATGCGTAGGTGCCACATTATAATTAGGTAGGGGATTATATCGTATTAAGTCTTCGGAATAGAAGGTAGACTGGAATCTCTTCTCGAGTTCTTTCTGAGTTTTAGTAAGTGATGACCTTCCACACATACTGGTAAGATTAGGTATTACATTATATAGAGATTTCTAAGCTATACTGAGCTGCAAAATTTTGCTAAACTATAAAGATGCGCTTATGTTCTACGCTTCACATAACAATCAATCCCTTTAGCTTTAAGATCGCTAGAAGATCTGACAGCTGTACCATAGTCTGTATATCTGGAAGCAATCACGGTGTGATACTGAGAGTTATCAAATCTAGCCACTTCAGCATCAGAGAAACCTAAGTTCTGCAATTTTTTTCTCATTTCACCAGCATTAGATTGTACTAAATAATTACCAGCTATCAGCATATATTGTCCAGATGAGTTACCTGAAGTGCTGTTAGTTGTCTGAGTGTATCTTGTCGGAGGAGGTGTATCTTCGACGACTTCTTCTTCTATTATTTCTTCTACTTCTTCGAAATCAGAATCTCCATCATCCTCAGTATAGTCTATATCTTCTCCTTCGAACTGATCCTCATCTTCTCCACCTATTAGTTCACCAGCTTCGTCCATGAGACCATCCGTAGTCTCAGATACTTGCTCGATACCATCTGTAACAGGATTATCGCCACATGATTTCAGTACAGTACTGAACCATATATATATGACGATCAACACTACGATCCAGCTGATAATTTTAAACATTTTTCCCATAAGTAATTTAATATATATTATAAAAATAGATAATATTTAATAAATACTACATCTCGATTGCTTTTAGGTCTTAGAACTTATCTTTAATTTGACCCATAATTACAATAATATGAGAAAAGGGTTTCTTCTGTTTTCCTTTATACTGGTTGCTATTATAGTGGCGCTATCCCTACTGGTGAGTCTTAATTTCTTATGGATATTCCTATTAATAGGACCTATTATCCTTCTGGGTCTCTTTGATGCATTTCAAAATAAGCATGCTTTGCGAAGGAACTTTCCAGTATTAGGTTGGACCCGCTATGCCGCAGAGTGGTTGCGACCTAAGCTCTATCAGTACTTTATAGAGTCAGATACGGATGGACGCCCATTCTCCAGATTGCATCGGAATATCGTCTACCAGAGAGCTAAGAAAGTCAACGACACAACTCCATTTGGCACACAGCTGCATGTCTACGATGAGGGCTACGAATGGATGAATCATAGTATCGCGGCATTAGATGGTCATGATCTCAATCCTGATCCACGAAAGCTTGTAGGATCTAAAGACTGCACACAACCATACAGTGCCAGTGTATTTAATGTAAGTGCTATGAGTTTTGGCTCACTTAGTAAGAATGCTATTATGGCACTGAACGGTGGCGCAGAGATCGGAAATTTTGCTCATAACACTGGAGAAGGCGGCATCTCACCCTATCACAATAAATATGGTGGAGACCTCATCTATCAGATAGGAACAGGTTACTTTGGTTGTCGGACAGATGATGGAAATTTTGATCCAGATCTGTTCCAAGAAGCTACAGCACCTAATAATATTAAAATGATAGAGATCAAATTATCTCAAGGTGCTAAGCCAGGTCATGGAGGTATCTTGCCAGCTAAAAAAGTCACTAAAGAAATTGCCGAAATTAGAAATATAGACATGGGCGAAGACGTACTATCGCCGCCCTATCACAAAGCATTTAATACACCCGTAGGTCTCTTACAATTTATAAAAAAATGTCGGGATCTTTCTGGAGGTAAGCCTGTAGGATTTAAGTTATGTGTCGGGCTCAAGAGCGAATTCTTAGCCATCTGTAAGGCGATGGTAGAGACTGGAATTACACCTGACTTTATCAGTGTAGACGGTGGAGAAGGTGGGACAGGTGCAGCGCCATTAGAATTTAGTAATTCGGTGGGTGTACCAGGACGTGAAGGATTGACTTTTGTGTATAATGCCCTCATCGGATTTGATCTTAAGAAAGAGATTACTCTTATTGCGTCGAGTAAGATCGTCTCAGGATTCGATATATTCAAATCCATCTCCTTAGGCGCAGATATATGCTACAGTGCCCGAGCGATGATGATGGCAGTAGGTTGCATCCAAGCATTAGAATGCAATCATAATACTTGCCCGACAGGCGTAGCGACACAAGAGGCTCATCTTGTCAAAGGCCTTGTAGTAGAAGACAAGAAATTTCGAGTCGCTAATTATCATCAGCAGACAGTCAAGTCATTCGTAGAACTGATGGGTGCCGCAGGACTGGATGACCCTGATAAGATCAATAGAGAACATGTGTATCAACGAGTGGAACAGCATCTCAGCAGGAGTTATGCGCAGCTATATCCCTACATATCTGAGGGATGCTTAAATGATCCCATCTCTGTCCCAAGAAAATGGAAGAAGTATATGGCTCAAGCAGATGCCAATAGTTTTGCGCCAAAGTTTCAGGAGGTGTTTATTGAGGAGGATTAGGATTAGGGTTGGAAAAAGTTATTGCAAGCAAGATCTGACAGAGATTAGAAACATATAGGATCTGAGCTTTGGTCTATCACAATATGACTCAAGACAGAATCTTGATTAATTATCAAACGTAGTTCGCTATGCTCTTGCGCTCTGCTGCAAACTACGCTTAACCTGTGTTTATTGAGGAGGATTAGTGTTGGAGAAGATCGTTAAGGTGACATAAAGAGGACAGAATCTGGATTAGGAGGATTATAGGATGATCAGGATTAAGGTTGGAAAAAGTTATTACAAGCAATATCTGACAGAGATTAGAAACAGGTAGAGTCTGAGTGGTGGTCTATCAGAATGTAGATTCAAGACAGAATCTTGATTATTTATCAAACGTAGTTCGCTATGCTCTTGCGCTCTGCTGCAAACTACGCTTAACATATGGAGTAAATAGTTAAAGTGGAATAATGAGGACAGAATCAGGATTAGGAGGATTATAGGATGATAAGGATTAGAGTTGAAAAAGTTATTACAAGAAAGATCTGACAGAGATTAGCAATCTCTTAGATGTGAGCTTTGGTCTATCACAATGTAGACTCAAGATAGAATCTTGATTAATTATCAAAACGTAGTTCACTATGCTCTTGCGCTCTACTGCAAACTGCGCTTAACATGGAGCGAAGAATGAGTCGAGTGATCTTTCTTGTTTAGGGTAAGCCTGCATATTAAGAAGACTTTCTTTCCTTCTGTAAACCATACTTTAGGATGAATAAAAATCTGACTTAGGAACGATATCTTCCAATAACTAAAACTGAAAAAATAAGTCCACTTCATATTATTGATAGATTTTCTACTCCAACTCCTCATAACACTCTGCTCCAAATGCAGGCGTACAGATACATAAAAAAATTAAATCTTCGGGACCAACATTCTTGATTCGTTGAGCGGTATTCTTTGGAATTTTTATTACATCATTTGGCTTGACTTCCTTAGAGAAACTTTCGCCTATTTCCATCTGCCCTACTCCACTTAAGATGTAATAGATCTCATCAGTATCTCGCAATCTATGCCAAGCAGTGGTGATACCCGATTCTACTCTCGCTCTGGACAATGAACAATTTCGATCATCTGGATGATTAAGTAATTCTAATATGTGGCAGCGTTCTTCTGTATGGAATTCTTCTGACTCGTCGGTTTGGATGTGTTTTATGTCCATGTTTGTTTAATCCATTTTACACTTAGATTAATATTCATATTCTAAGCGTTATTATTATCTCAAAATACACACTTTTCTTAAGCTACTAATCTGCATTGTAATACATTTGGAGAATATATGGATTGGAAGTCAAGCATTGCAGGTTTTAGGTCGTATCTCATTCTGGAGAGATCTATGTCTGTACATTCCATAGATGCCTATATCAGAGATATCAATAAGTTGCGAGAGTATATAGAGATTAAGGAAATGACGACTAATCCTGTGGAGGTTAATTATCCGCTCATGCAAGAATTTATCGCATACTTGCATAATCTTGGACTCGGAGATCGGACACAAGCACGCATATTATCAGGTATCAGAGCATACTACAAATATCTACTTGTAGAAAATGTCGTAGACGTAGATCCTACTGAACTCATAGATGGTCCTAAGCTCAGCCGAAAAATACCAGATGTCTTATCTTTAGAAGAGATCAATAGTATACTATCCGTCATAGACCTAAGTGAAGATCATGGACATCGTAACAGAGCTATGATAGAGACACTCTATGCTTGTGGACTGCGAGTAACGGAGCTTATAACACTCAGGTTGTCTAACTTCTACCATGAGGAAGAATATGTCAAGGTCTTAGGTAAGAATAACAAAGAAAGAATCGTTCCTATAGCACCAGAAGCGATCAAGCAGAATCTTATGTATATCAATAGTTATAGAAATAAGTTAGATATAAAAGAAGGACATGAAGACTTTGTGTATCTCAACCGAAGAGGTAGGGGGCTTAGTCGTGTGATGGTATTCATGATAATAAAAGATCTTGTAGCTAAAGCAGGCATACAAAAAAAAGTCAGTCCCCATACGTTCAGGCATTCCTTTGCGACACATCTTGTGGAGGGTGGTGCAGATCTGAGAGCTGTACAAGATATGCTCGGACATGAGTCGATTACTACAACAGAAATCTACACACATATAGATAGAAAGTACCTTAGAGAAACCATCATGAGGTTCCATCCTAGAAATCGTAATACTCAGAATAATTAATGGGAAAAAAACAGCTACATACCTGGTTTTGCATAATCGCCGGCTTCTGTTTATGTTGTCTGATATTATCATGTGCTAAAATTGGAACACCTCAAGGAGGCCCCAGAGACGAACGGCCACCTAGCATTCTTAGAGAAAGTTCGACGGCTAACTATCAGACTAATTTTGAGAAACAGGATATAGTATTTGAATTCGATGAATGGATTAAGATTGTCAATCCTCTAAAAGAAGTTGTTGTTTCTCCACCGACAGATTATCCAATCAGGTTTGCTGTCAAGGGCAAGAAAGGCATTTTTGAATTTGCAGACGAAGAAGTTCTTAAAGAGGATGTCACTTACCAGATTAATTTTGGGAATGCTATACAAGATTTCACAGAAGGTAATGTGCTGAAGAATCACATTTTCGTTTTTTCCACAGGTGACAAATTAGATTCTCTAAGTCTATCAGGTAAGATTGTAGATGCCTTAGATGGATCTACAAAGGAAGATGTCCTAGTAATGTTATATGATAATCTTTCTGATACTGCTTTTTTTACACAGAAGCCATTGTACTTTGCTAGAACTGAAAGTGATGGAAGTTTCAAATTACAAAATCTAAAGAATGACACTTTCCAACTCTATGCACTCACAGACAATAATGTCAACTATTATTATGACCAAAGTAGTGAGTATGTTGGGTTCTTAGATACTCTGATTATTATGAATGACTCGGTTAACAGTGAATTTAAAATTGAAATATTCGATGAGTTAGATAGTAACAGAATTATAGAATACACACAAACCGAAAAAGGCCTAATAAAAGTACTATATAATAAATTACCCTCAGATATTTCTATTGCTCATTCTCAAGACATAGATAGTTACTATAGAGAAGAAGGTGACACTCTCAAAATCTGGCATACAGATATAAACAGTGACAGCTCAGAATTCTACATTAGATATGACAATCGTACCGATACGATACAAAATAAGAGATCAAGAAAAAATATATCTGACTCTGCCCTATCCATAGATCGCAGGCAATCTAAAAATCTAAATGCTTACAGAGGCGATAGCGTAAGTATCCTGTTCAATCATTATTTGCTTCCAGAACAAGACTCAATAATTGCCATAGTATCTGATACGACTATCAATTATGCAATATCAAATTACACCACAGATGGACAATTCCTACACTTAGATATGGACACAATACCTACAGGTAAAAACTACAACCTGACAATCTTACCTAATGGAATCAGAGATATCTATGGATCTACATACAAAGATACCATCAAGTATAATGTCACAATCAAAGACCAATCAGAGCTCGGCAACATATCCCTAAGTGTAAAGACAAATGGGAGTATAGCTTATCACATTATCTTACTCAAAAAAGAAAAAATATTAGCAGAACAAACCGTGCAATCTGACACTACTCTACTATATAAGAGAATGGAATCTGGTACATATCGACTTAAGGTCATAGAAGAAATCGTAGCAGATATGCAATGGACACCGGGAAATGTTAAGAAAAAAAGACAATCTGAAAGAATCAAAGAGGTACCTTTAGACGAACTAAGACCGGGATGGGACTTAGAATTAGATGTAGATATAAATCAAATATTTGATGGAACTGAAGGCCAATAATCTTATAAAAAAATATGGTGCTCGTACAGTCGTGCAATCTATAGACCTCAGTGTCAAGCAGGGGGAAATTGTAGGTTTACTCGGCCCTAACGGTGCTGGCAAGACCACGAGTTTCTACATGATTGTAGGATTCGTCAAGCCATTCAGTGGTAATGTATATCTGGATAATGAAGATATTACTGCGTTGCCAATGTACAAGAGAGCCAGAAAAGGTATCGGTTACCTGCCACAGGAAGCTTCTGTATTCCGTAAGTTATCTGTAGAGGATAATATTTCTGCCATATTAGAGATGACAAAGTTGTCTAAGAAGGAGCAGAAGATAAAATTAGAATCACTAATCGAGGAGTTTGGACTAGAGAAAGTCCGTAAGAATATTGGGGATTCGTTATCAGGGGGTGAGAGACGTCGGACAGAGATTGCAAGAGCACTGGCATCATCGCCTAAGTTCATACTGCTCGATGAGCCATTTGCTGGAATAGATCCGATTGCAGTAGAAGACATACAAGTGATCGTGTCTAAGCTAAAGCAAAAGAATATCGGCATACTTATCACAGATCATAATGTAAGGGAAACACTGTCCATTACAGATCGAGCATACCTCATGTTCGAAGGCAAAATACTTAAAGCAGGTACATCCGAAGAGTTAGCAGAAGATGAGATTGTTAGAAAAGTATATTTAGGTAAAAACTTTGAACTCAAAAAAGTAGTTATTCCTTCTGATGACTAAGTCAAAACAGAAATATTACAGTCTGCTATACATGAGTATCCTATTCCTACTATCATGTGGTGAGTACGAAGCATTAGAAATAGAAAAGAAAGCTAAGCGATCTGCAGATTCTCTATATCGTGTAGATCTGGACTCCCTACGTAAGGTCGCAGATACATTATGTATACAGAATTATGATTCGTATTTTCTATCTGCTCGTGATTCTATTAAGAAAGAGCAATTACTCAGAACCAAAGAACTCATAAAGCAATGATTAAGTTGCTAAAAGTTTCCGCCATAATCACAGTATTGTCTTTAACAAGTTGTGGCAAAGACTTACCTGATAGAGAGGAAGTCAAGCAAAGGTACTATGACGCAAAGGTGAGTAAACTTATAAGACAGAGAGAGAAAGTCTGCAGACAAGATGCGATCGAAGCTGCACAAGCAGAGGTCGATTCTCTAATGGATCGATGGATTAATGCGACACTATTCGATACATTAAATTTTCCAAATAAACCCTCTAAGCCAACTTCTCCAGAGCACATCATAGACAAGGTTTCTAAGTTCGACGTAGAGGGTAAGGATGGGTAGAAATGGATGTTCTCATCATCAAGCACTCACTCCAATAAATCTAAGAAAACAGCAATTCAACGATAGCTTTCTTAGGCATATTCCGAAGTAATACCATTTAAACATTAGAATGTCGGAAATATTATAATAGAATTAGCCAATCTCTGCGTTAAAAATACCTACCTACATTGTAGGCAGGCAAGCTCGCCATTACCTTTGCCGCCCACGGCGGTAGCTACGGCTATGACTCAGCCCACCCACTTTCGTGGTTCGCTCATTTCGAGTATTGTCATACTCGATTCGTCTACGCCGAAATCATTCGTTCATGCCTTAATCTTAACAAATTCTATTCTATAATCTCAACCGACATCTTAAAATTTAAATGGTATAAGCGAGTGGCGCTCCGCGGAGTCTCGAGGACTCGTGAGTGGCTCGGACCGTAGGTGTCCAACCTTTGTAGTCCAGAACGTAAGTTCTGGATATAAGAAATAATTATCCATTAATTCGGCAAGACAGAATGGTGGTGCAAACCAACAAGATGACCATTGTCATCTTGTAATGATGGAAATCCGATAACCTTTGGAGGTGGGCGAGCTGACCAAAAATTATGACAAATTAGGTAGATGTGTAACCCGGCAATATTAAAAATTCAGTCAATTACATGGTATAAAGAATGAAAAATATTACTTTAAATTGCTGAATGACAGATAGTTACGCTTTATCAGAACATCCCTATCTTAGTTACATCATTAGAAGCCTATACCTAAATTAAAGCCAAATGAAATTCCCTGTGACTCTCTTCTGGCTTCAGGCTCTGGAAGAAAATACTCCACTCCTATTTGGAGACCACTTCTTGTTCTATAATTAATCCCTGCCCTAAATAAATTGTTTTCGTTACCACTGATACCACTCTTGACCTTAATAGCAAACTCAGATCCCAAGCCAGGACCCATACTGCCTGTTGTTATGCCTACATAACTATCATATTCTGTTATATCTCTTAGTTGATTATACTGTGTCATAACATTCCACATAAGTGCAACATAATTTTGCTTGTCTATTATTAAACCTAAGCCAGGACGCAACTCTATGTAAGGTTTGTCTTTAAGCAAACCCAATCTTGCACCTACGGGTATAAAGAATTTATATTTCCGCTTAGGGTTAGGCAATATACTTGCACTACTGACACTATAATAATGTCTCTCAGGTGAGACTGCCGAGATATAAAACTTGTGTTTGATATGAGAGATCGCAGCTTCTATTTCAGCTTTTAGTGATGGGTCTAATAGCTCTTCATAATCATTGAACTCTATAAGAAATTTTATTTTATCTCCTCTAAGTATACAGATGTTAGACTTCACATAATCCATTCCATCACTTTCATTGACAGTATATGTCTCTTTTCCTTTCACCTCATTTACTACCAGATTTTGTTTTTGATTATAGGATATACTATAGAATTTATAATCTGGAATATTGTCAGCAACTTTTCCAAAATCAATCTGAAAGTCCTCAAGCAGTTGTTTCCATTCGACTTTCTTTTTGATATTCATTCTGTATGGCCAGACTAACCTGATTTTTTTTCCATCCTCTCTTTCTATGATAAGATTGTCACTTTGTGATCGCATAGTTGTATAATCTATTTGGTTAGATTGATACTGAGCTTTTACTTTGTTAGCTGTAAGCAATACGGATATGGCAAATAGGAATAATTTAATTTTCATAAGTATGTATAATTTGGGTTAGGAGAATTATTTGTCTTTTAATTTGGCTTCACTAAAGTTATATTGTATGGATGATGGCACCTTTTTATCATAGTCAGTTTTTAAAGATATATCGTTAGGTGAAGCATCCACCGATGCCTCAGTTATAACTGGCTGAGTGTCTACCATGATGGGCACCTCTACATTTATAGTGTCTCTGACTACCCTCTCTACTATTTTCTGTTCTACCTTTACTTTACTGATATATACAGTATCTTTCACATAGATGTTATTGACCTTTGTTATGATTCTATCTGCTGTAATATTACTATTCCTTAATTCTGCAATCTCTGCGATTATCATCTCATTAGCTGCCATAATCGAGTCTATCATCTGATCTTTTGTATTAAGGCGAGTTTCCATCTTAGCCATAGCCGATCGATAAGTATCAGTAGATATAAGGTGATGCTCTTGCTCTATCGTATGTAATTTGGAATTGTAATAATGGAATAGGCAGACCGCTCCGATAAGCAATGTACTTAACCATAGAATCCATAACCAAGGATTGCGTTGCTTATCCTTTCCATATAGATCCACTCGCTGCCACACATCTTCTTTTCTGCTAAGAGCTTGCTCCTGATCTATATCATCCATGGAATCGAAAATGTCCCTTATTTTATTATCTATGTTATCTTGATGCATATTCACTTAGTTTATTTTGTAAATATTTTCTTGCTTTCAGCATTTGGGATTTAGAGGTATTTCTACTGATGTCTAAATACTCTGCTATTTCTGTATGACTTAATCCATCGACCACATTCATTAGAAAAATTGTACGGTATCCTGATGGCATTGCATTGATAAGTTTTTTAATTAAGTGCATATTTGCCTCTAACGTGGGTTCTACTATTTCTTCTTTATATTCTAATATATTATGATCACACGTATAGTCCATTCGTTTTTGTCTCTTAAGAAATCGCAAAGATTCGTTGATAGTAATTGTCTGTATCCATCTTTTAAGACCCTTGTTGGCTACATTTTTTAGCTGATGGATATTTCTAAAAACTCTGCTAAAAACTATAGACACAATATCTTCCGTATCATGGTGATGCTGGACATATCGGTGTGAGATGGTATAGACGTAATTAAAATACCGGTCATATAATATGCGCTGGGCTTTTCTTTCACCCTTTTGACATCTTAGTATGATTCTTTTTTCTTCCAATATAATGACTACTATAACATATATAACCCCTCATCAGAACGACTGGGTGTCTCAATCCGAAAAATTTTTGGGAAAATATGAAGCTGAAAGAAGGCAATAATAGAATGACACTAATGATCTTAATGAAGTCGAGTATCATCCGAGAATATTCACTACTCGAACTCTATAAGCAACTGCGCCTTATCTACCTTATCTTGCTTAGTGATATGGACTTTTTTGACAGTACCTGCTCCTTTTGATTTGATGACATTTTCCATTTTCATGGCTTCTAATATCAAGAGAGCCTGATCTTTCTCTACGGTATCCCCTTCTGATACGCTTACTTCTATGACAAGACCTGGCATGGGAGCCACAACTTGTGAGACATCTTCTTCCTTTTCACTTTTCAGCCCTAGCTCATCTATTAATTGGTCGAGTTTGTTTCTTAGGCTCAGCTCTACTGGAGTATTATTAATTATGAGTTTATAGGCTTTTGTCATCGGATCGAATGCATTCACTGAGATATTATATATCTGCGTCTTGTATTCTACAACATAGTGATCCTCTCTTTCTTCTAATATTCTCATTTTTGCATCAGATGATATGTCTACTGGAGTATCTGAAGAGAAGAGTGCTTTATATTGAGATGGTGATGACATGGTATTTATTTAGTGTTTCTGGCTTGCTCACTTAATACGTAAGTTTCTGATATGGTAAAGATAAGATATGTCAATAAAAAAGGAACAAGGAAGTATTTGTCTTGTGGATCATTAGCCTCGACATAGATCATAATGATTATGAATGATGCTATTAACTTAGCTACAATATTTATAAAAATAATATAGAGAAAAAAATTGCTCTGCTGAGTCGCTATAGCTCTCTGAGATAACCAAAATATGAAACCTGTCAATGATCCAAAAAACAAAATCGCATATCCCAATAGATCCCAATATGGCTTGATTGGTATGATCAGACCACAGATCAGAAACATCAGAACTGATACTATAGCAGAACCTATAATAAATTTTATGTAAGAATTGCGATTCATTTATTTTCTCTTAAGATTGTAATACACAACTTATACATGTATGCCGAAAATAGAATAATTACTAAAAAGGCTGTGATGTAATTATTTCTAAAACCAAAGTACTTATCTGCCTTTAACCCAACAAAAACACCGAGTGCCACTAATCCGAATAATTGATAGGCTATACCTGAATACTTAGCGTACTGACGTACTTTCTGTCGTCTCTTGGTAACCTTAGGATCTATAGACATCTGACAGTCACCGTCTATGAGGCTGTAGCGTCAGCTTTACCATTAGATATCGCCTTTATTCGCTGGCCCATATCGCAGTTCCCGTTTAATGTAGCGCCATTCTGCACAAGAAGCTTACCAGTTTTTATCTCTCCGATGACCGTTGCACTTTCTCTCACATCGAGAACATCTGTGACAGTCAGATTACCTCTGAAGTTACCCTCGATTACAGCATTCTGGCAGTTAGCATCACCTTCCACTTTTCCATCCGGTCCTATTATTAGTTTTCCAGTGCAGTTAAGTGTACCATCTACCTTACCATCTATTCTTATATCATTCTGAGCATTGATGGTGCCCTCTATATTGGTACCTATAACGACGGTGTTAATTGCGGAAGAAGAGGGACCTATTGGGCTGAGTGTGTCAGCGTTTGATTTTTTGTTATTTCCAAACATGAGATTAAGCTTTTTTTTAAAAAAAATTGAGTGAAATAGCTTCAGGAATGATCGAGTTGCAGAAACTAAACGATCTCTAAGGTATGATCGCGTATTCAGTTAGGTCTAAAGTAAAAAAAAATCCTTGCTTGAGATGACTCAAGCAAGGATTTTGAATATATTTTAATATTATCCTTAGAATCTTGGACAATAAACTGATCTCTTTTCTGGACCACAGATTAAGTAACTTAATGAGAACTCAAATGCTCCATTAAATGAACCTGCATCTCTTAACTTAGAAACGGTGATGTCATAACTGAAACCGATACCATAGTTACCGTAATCGAATCTTGTAGATAATATGATCGCATCAGAATGGATTCCTCCATTCACCTGATTACCGATTCTATACCATCCACCTAATTGCCATGACTGACCATCAGATCTTGACCCAAGGTTAAATCTAGCACTGGCACCAGCGTTGATTTCTCTATGCTGACCTTGTGTCATATATATTATCCCTGGAAGAATACTGATATCTCTATTCATCTCAAACTGACCACCTGCATGGACAGTCAGTCGACTTGTAAGATTTTCGTTGTTGTCTTTAGTAAATGAAACACCTGGCTGATTTAAGTGGTGTAATGCAAGGCCTACATAATAGTTATTAGACTCATCCATTACATTGAAAAATAATAGGCCAGCTGATAAGTCTGCATGTAAGAAATTATTATCTAATATCTCGCCTGATCCGCCTGGACATGTTGCACAGAACCCTCCATTACCATCATGTTGTGATGGCCATCTTGCACCTGACAGGTCTACTCTTCTCTGTGTCACTCCAGCATCTGCACCGAATACAAGATACTTGGCAGATTTTCTATACCCACCCATTTTCTTAGAATAAGAGAAGGATAGACGACCTTGCGTCGTTCCATAATTAAGCTCACCTGCTGTATCTCCCCAGAATGTACCTCCCAGACCGAAATAATCCGATCTTCCTACTGCAATCTTCTGATCATAAGAAACCGAGTAAGTATTGTAAGCATCGCCTTGTAATACCTGAGACCATTGGTTTCTGTAATTAACAATTGCTCTTGTCTTACAATTCATCACACCTGTCATTGCAGGGTTAAGATTAAGCGGGGACATATAAAATTGAGAAAAATGGATATCCTGACCCATGAGTAAGGTACTACTCAACATCACGAATGTCAGAATTACTAGATTTTTCATAGTAGTCATTGTAATAGTTTTATTATTGTATGAATGACGGGGTTACCAAAGAGATTAAATTTACTATAATAAAGGGAATATTAAAGTAAAATCTTATTCCATTGTGAGGAAAGCGCAAAAAATGAAGATCGCTTTACTTAATAGTTTATTGATTTCTTACATATCTTAAGCAATCAATATGCCATTTTCTTTAGATTATTCACTTATAGCAAATAAAAATTGATATTAAGAACACAATTAAGCTTAGAACTATCAGATTCAAAAATTCGATATAGCTCTAACATCCTATCCATTGGCTCTTGTTTCTCTGTGTCAATAGGCCAAAAACTGGCTAATCTTAAGTATAATATAGTCCAAAACCCCGCTGGAATTACTTTTAATCCCGTAAGTATATTGTCGACTATAAGAGCTTGTATATCAGGAAATTCGCTGCCTGAGAATAAATTATTTCTCCACAATGGTCTATGGTCTCATCCAGATTTTCATGGTAGCTATAATCACCCTGACAAACTCACCTATACTTCTAATGCCAATTCTTCTCTACACGTTGCGTCTGACCAGCTCAAAAAAGTCAATTTTGTATTTATTACTATCGGCACAGCATATGTTTTTGAAGATATAGAAACAGATACAATTGTCAATAATTGTCATAAAAGACCTGCCTCACATTTCAGACGTCGGTTATTAAATATAGAAGAAATAGAAAAAACGCTCTACTCTTCGATACAATTAATAGATGAGTACTCTGATCAGTCTGTCCATTATATCATAACTGTCAGCCCTGTCAGGCATGTAAGAGATGGCCTACAAGAGAATCTTCGTAGTAAATCCCGACTGATAGAAGCTGTACACAAGACCGTAGAGTCTCATAAGAATGCATCATATTTCCCATCGTACGAAATTATGATCGATGACCTTAGGGATTATCGTTTCTATAAGCCTGACATGATACATCCTAGTGATCTTGCAGTCGATTATATCTATGAGAAATTTTCTGATATGTGGCTCGATCCTACTCAGTCACACTTAAGAGAAGCAGTATCAGATATCTACAAAAGTCTCAACCATAGTCCTCTATTTCCAGACTCTGAAGCACACGCAAAATTTAAATCTGCCTTATCCAAAAAAATGGAGAATCTCCAATCTCAACATAGTCATATAGATTATACAACTGAATTGCAGGATATACAGAAAACTATATAATCCGAGTTGGCGTAGAGTTTCTGATATCTGTATCATCTCCTTCCCACTCAATATCAATTTGTATAATCCCAGGGGATTTGCCTACTTCTAAGCTGCCCATACTTTTATGATATCCCAATGCTTCAGCTCCATTGATCGTTGCCCATTGGATGAGATCTGATAGTGGAACGTATGACTGATATTTCTTGATCGTTTTCACTTCTTCCCATACAGACAATTGCCAGTTAGACATGATGCTATCCGTTCCGATGGTCATCTTAGCCTTCTGGTTAAGGAAATTCTTATAGAAAGGTAGGCGATTTTCTATGTATAAATTTGCATTAGGACACGTAGCCCAATAGACATTATCAGACCACTGATGAGCTGCCATGATATCATCCTCAGAAGTCAATGTATTATGCACAAATAGATTCCTTCTCTTAGCTTGCATATGGCTTAAGACATAATGTATAGAAGTCTTACCGACAGGCTGAAAGTCATCTAAATTTAGATTAAGTCCTGCAAAAAATGACTCAAATAATCCACTACCATCCTGGAACAGCAACTGCTCATCTATCGTCTCTTGGTTATGAATGCTGATGGTAGCATTGTCTGGATTAGCTTTATTAATAAAATCAAGTAATCCTGGCGTTACACTATATGGAGCATGTGGCACAAAACTCCTTTTGTTAAGACCATCATGTGACTGATCTTTATAGGCATTTCGATATTGCTCTATGGCACTATCGGTTATAGATTCTTGTAATAAGTCAAACATTTCTACGAAAGTGTAATAAGCGATTGGACTCTTAGATTTTTGCTCTGCAGTATCCGCTTTATTAGATATATCTCCAACTGCTTGTATGCCAGCCTTCCACATATTGGCATCTTCTTCCGCAATCTTTTCTTTTACGATCGCAATATCAGTATCTCGCTTATTGACTACATCTTTGATAAATGGGATAAGCTTCGTCCCTGAGATACACTGTTCTTTCATATGTGAAAGTTCCAGATGACAATGAGTATTAATCATACCTGGCATGAGGACCCCATGATGCTTTTCTATATCACTACTCTTATATTCCTCTAAGGTGCCAATCGCTTCTATCTTACCGTCATCATCGACAACTATAACTCCATCTTGTATGGATTCTGATGAGATCGGTAGAATATAATCTGCTGATAGATATCTCATATTTTATAAATCTTTAGCAATAATACCACTTACAAGCCTTGGCTCGAACCACGTGCTCTTAGGCGGTAATGTCTGATGCCGATCTGCCATACCTGTAAGCTCTGCAGGGCTGACAGGATAGATACAAATACCCACTCCGAGAGTACATCTGTCTGCATGTTTGACAATTTTTTTTATCGGTTCTACACCACCGTAATACTTTATTCTTTGATCTAATCTCACATCTTTTATACCTAAGATCTTACCGAATATATTCTTATTAATAAGTGCAGCGTCGAGTATCGGACTCTTATCTTTTTTGGGTGTCAATATCTTACTCTTCCAGTTAAGCAAATACCACTGCTTATCTATATATAATGTAACACTATGTTTCTTTGTCGGCTTAGTCGGGGCATCCAGTTTCTCTACATTGAAGTAAGTAGACATCTCCGCCATAAATAATGATCCAGTCATTATCTCACCTATATCCACTACCCGATTAAAATCAAAAATATGCAACTCAGAAAATGGAAAATATGCAGTCAGTAATTGATTGTATTTCTTAGCTTCTTCACCTAAGTCTTTACTGGCACTTAATAATGCGACTGTACTGGTCCTATGATGTCCATCACCGATATAAGCTGCAGGAACTTTAGAAAACAACTTCGTTAATTTAGTAACCAAGCTTTTCTCTACTATTGGCCAGACCTTGTGTATTTCCGTTTGATTTTCGAATTTTACATCTACCCTGGGTTCATTTTTTTTGATGTAGGTTTTTAATATGTTTTGGATTTTTTCTACGGGTTGATATGCTAATAATACAGGCTTAACTAAAGCCTTCCTTTGCAAAAGTAAATGCATCATCTGCTGTTCCTTAGAAGCCAATGTCTTCTCATGTTTGAGAACCTTACCATTGGCTAGATCATTTATATCAGTACAACATATAAGTCCTAAATGCTCGCCATACTTATTAGTGATCTGATAAGCATATAAGCCTTGCTTGTTACTCTCTACGTAGAAGCCACTTTTACGATATTCTCTAAATTGATATTTAATATTGGCGAAGAAGGATTTAGGTGATGTGATCAAGTCAACCTTGGGAAATGCTGCTCTGAAAGGTGTAATATTCATGGATATAAATGTGTATAAATCTTAATACTTGCTGTCAAATTACAATAATAAGTAATCGCAGCATTATGTTATATAAATCATTTATAACTAAAAAGAGCAAGTACTGTCTACATAGGCACTATGTTGTAATTGTAAATTCTGTCTGTGAGCATCTTATATATGACATTAATTAGTCATATATTGTGGAAATTTTAGAGAAAATAATAGAGATAATTATAATCTGTTATATAGGATTCACTTTTTACAATAATAAGAATATGAAAATCAGTTTTCCAGATGGAAATGTCAGAGAATACGATGCGGGAACAACACCTATGCAGATAGCACAATCCATCAGTGAGGGACTTGCCAGAAATGTACTTAGTGCTACCGTCAATGGTAACAGATGGGATGCTAATCGAGCTGTCACAGAAGATGCAGATATATTATTCCATACCTGGAAAGACGATGAAGGAAAGTATGCATTCTGGCACTCATCAGCACACTTGCTGGCTGAGACTCTGGAGGAACTATATCCTGATATCAAATTTGGGATAGGTCCGCCGATCGAAAATGGATTCTATTATGATATAGATACTGGGGACACCGTACTGACACCAGAAGACTTCCAGAAGATCGAAAAGAAAATGCTGGAACTGGCGCAGAGAAAAGTCACCTTTGATAGATCTGACGTATCGAAAGCAGATGCTATCGCATACTTCTCCGAGAAGGGTGATGAATATAAATTAGAGCTCATAGATGGATTAGAAGATGGGCAGATTACCTTCTACAAGCAAGGAAGCTTTACAGATCTATGTAGAGGACCACATATTCCACATTCTGGCCACATCAAGGCAGTCAAAGTCATGAGTCTTGCAGGTGCTTACTGGAGAGGTGATGAGTCGCGTAAGCAGATGACAAGGGTATACGGCATCACTTTCCCTAAGCAAAAAGAACTGAAGGAATATCTTCATATGCTGGAAGAAGCGAAGAAGCGTGATCATAGAAAATTAGGCCAGGAGATGGAGTTATTTATGTTTTCTGAAAAAGTGGGATCTGGATTACCTATCTGGTTACCTAAGGGCACACAGATTAGAGAACGATTACAGAATTACCTCAGAAACGAGCAAGAAAAAAGAGGCTATAAGATGGTCGTCACCCCACACATAGCCAATAAGGAATTATACATAACATCAGGTCACTATGACAAATATGGAGAAGATAGTTTCCAGCCGATAAAAACGCCAAGAGAAGGAGAAGAATTCTTACTGAAGCCAATGAATTGCCCACATCACTGTGAGATATTCGGCAATAGGCCGAGATCTTATAAGGAGCTACCACTTAAGATCGGAGAATTCGGGACGGTATACAGGTATGAGCAAAGCGGTGAGCTACATGGACTAAGTCGTGTTCGTGGATTTACACAAGACGATGCACATATCTTCTGTACCATAGATCAGGTCAAAGGAGAATTCTTGGAAGTTCTGGAACTAACGACCTCAGTTCTAGACAGAATGGGATTCCAATATACAGCTCAGATATCTCTAAGAGATCCTGCAACGCCTGACAAATACATCGGCTCAGAAGCTAACTGGAATGCTGCTGAGAAAGCCATCATAGAAGCAACAGCGGAGACAGATATAGAGACAGTTACAGAACTCGGAGAAGCAGCATTCTACGGGCCTAAGTTAGACTTCATGATTCGTGATGCGATCGGTCGTAAGTGGCAATTAGGTACGATACAAGTAGACTATAATCTTCCAGAAAGATTCGAGTTAGAATATATCGGAAGTGATAATAAGGCTCACCGTCCTGTGATGATACACCGAGCACCATTTGGTTCTATGGAGAGATTCATGTCTATATTGATCGAGCATACAGCAGGGAAGTTTCCACTATGGCTCACACCTGAGCAGTATGTTCTCATACCTGTGGATAATAAGTTCTTACCATATTGTCAAGAGGTCAAACTTGAATTAGCCAAGTATGATATAAGAGGATTCGTAGATGAGAGAAATGAAAAAATCGGTAAGAAAATTCGCGATAACGAAATCAAAAAAATTCCTCTATTGCTAATCGTCGGAGAAAAAGAAATCGAAGCTAAAGCGGTGGCAGTACGTAAGCAAGGAGAAGGTGATATCGGTGTAAAGTCTATTGCAGAATTTGTGGAATACTTTAATTCTGTGCTCAATGATTAGAATCATATTCTCGATTAGTTGTTTATTGTTTTGTCTATCGTGTAATACCAAAAAGGCAATACAGGAAGCAAGCTCTGTAGAAGCCTACCCTATCATACAATTCGAAAAGCAAACACAAGACTTAGGAATAATTAAGCGAGGAGAAAAAAGAGATCTTGTCTATAAATTCAAAAACATCGGAAATGCCCCTCTTCTTATAGAGCTTGTCACGACTTGCAAGTGTACGGCTATAGACTGGCCCAGAAAAGCTGTACTACCGGGAGAAGAAGCTGAGATCACAGCCACCTATGATAGTACTAATCAGAAACTAGGGCAACTGAAAAAGACTATAGACATCATTGCCAATACAAATCCGATTGTTGTAGAGGCATTTTTCACTGTGGAGCATTTGGAATAGGGGATATGGAATGGTGATGAGATGTTAAGGTGTACCGCATTATTAACGACATTGTTCTTAAGTCTGATTTTAGCATTGGATTCTTCTTGGACGCCATAGATTTGATTATCCAGAGAATTAAATCCAAATCCATCGAAACTTCCATCTATTATATCTTACAAATGGACTTAAAAAATGGTGGCTTATAAGGTTTATATAACCATATGCCATTGTTACACAAGAATGTAAGAAGTCTGCCTACCCTTGTTAATAATATCTTAATTACGACATGATTCGTACATTACATTGGGATTACGATTAGATTCGTAGAATAACCGTATAGTCATATGTTAAGTCAAGTACCAATACAACCTACAGAATCAGAATTAGAAGTTCTCCAAGTCTTATGGAAAGAAGGACCATGTACTGTCAGACAAGTCAATGATATCCTTAAACTCAATAGAGATGTGGGATATACGACAACGCTAAAGATCATGCAAATCATGACAGAAAAGAAACTGGTAACAAGAGATACTGGATCTAAAACGCATGTGTACCACTCATCAGTAAAAGAAAATTCTACTCAGAAAAGCTTGCTCAATACATTCATACAGAAAACTTATCGCGGTTCCGCTATGCAACTGGTTATGCAAGCATTAGGTAATCAAAAAGCAAGTCTAGAAGAAATAGAAGAACTCAAGAAAATGATAAAGAGAATAGAAGATAATAACGAATAACAAAACAAAATCTCTTTCCAAATGATAACGTCACTCCTATCTAATGATCTTACTCAAGCTATGGCATGGACACTTGTGCACTCACTGTGGCAGATCACGATCATTGCAATCATATTATCGGTCGTGCTTAGGGTAGCAGATTCTGCCAGTTCTATTAAGAAATATTATATGTCAGTTGCGGCATTATTAAGCTCTATCGTTGTTGTGGCTGTCACATTCACAATGTGTTACAGTGATGTAACAATTGACAGCACGCTGATGTATACTAGCATCGCAGAGCAATTGTCACTAAGCTCAGAAAATGTGATTGTAGAGGGGTCTAAATTTTCCGCTTATTTTTCTGACTACTACTATGTATTAGTGAATGCTTGGGTTATAGGTACTATGCTTTTCTTACTGAGGTTTTTAGGAGGATTTATCTACTTGAAAAAGATCGTTGCACAATCAGAAATAGGGTCTGATAGATTAGCTTCGACACTAAAGCGAATCAACAAAAAATATAGAATCAATAGAATCCTAAGTGTTAAAGAATCAAATAATATAACGACGCCTATGGTCATTGGGTATATCAAACCCATCATCTTATTCCCGATGGGTCTTGTCGCTCAGTTATCCGTGAGTGAGATCGAGGCTATTCTTGCACATGAGTTAGCACATATTAAAAGGCATGACTATCTACTTAATATTATTCAGATTATTACGGAGTCAGTATTTTATTATCATCCTGCACTGTGGTATATATCATCACGTATTAGACACGAAAGAGAAAACTGCTGTGATGATATGGCGATCAAAATGACAAATAGCTCCATGTCTTATGCCAAGACACTAATTAAATTACAAGAGTTGAAGCCCTCAGGGATGCAGACCTCTCTTGCGCTCACTGGGAATAAGAGCCAATTTGCTCAGAGAATACAACGGATACTGGGTACTTCTCAGATTAAAAATTACACAAGAGATAAGGTGCTTTTATTATTAGTCATCATCACAAGTGCATGTGTATATGCGGCCGATAATAATAGTGAATCTGTCGATGAGAAAATGTATGACATATATGTAATAGATGATTGCCCTCAGAAGCCTGAAGATATAAAGTTATACCTCGATACAATACCAGAAAGAAACTACTTCAAAATAAAAAAGCAAAGCAATAAGAAAGACATCGAATTAGAGATGGATAATGGTGAGATCACCAAGCTAAAAATAGATGGCAGAGAAATACCAAGTGAGCAATACAATGACCATGCTGAAATCATAGAAGACTTAAAGCCTGATAATAAGAATGATATCATAACTCTATTTCCACAGTGTGGAGATGATACAGGCAGAGTCTACTACTTAGACAAACTCAATGACGAGATCATAAATCTTGATTCTCTGATGACGGACCTAAATTTGAAAAGTGATGGATTGGAAATATTTGATTATCAGTTTTTTGATTTTGATAATAAAGAAAACTTAGAGAGAATAATTATTGATAGTGTAGAGAATAAACTGAAAGATTTTTACGCATTCGAATTAGATGAAAGCGATGAAAATATGCTTCGATTTGACTCATTAGATAAGTTGCTGGATGATAAGTATCCTGACTTTTTTGGTATGGAAAAGAATAAGTGCTTTCCTAATGGATCTCAAGTGCTGAAAGAATTAGATGATAAGGACATCAATAACAAAAAAGACTGGTCGTTTGAATCTAAGTCATATAAAGAGAGGGGCTTTTTTAAAAACGGAGATAGATTATTCGAGTTTCCTCACAATCCCATCAAAGGCAAAGAAACAGTTGCTAACATAATAGCTAGAAGCATGCTTAGGGATGGCATCATAGTTTGTGATACAAAAAGCAATATTGAAATCACTAATAGGCACCTTAAGGTGAATGGTGAAAAACAACCATCTAATCTCTGGAGAAAGTATAAAGACATCTACGAAAAGAACACAGGGATAGAATTACAAAAGAACTCAAAAATCCATATCGACATAGATCCAGAAGCAATAAGAGATTCTAATGTGAATTATAGAAAAAATATCTAAGCAGAGTAATGGGCAAAAAAAAAGTCCTCCCCGAAGGCAAGACTTTAGTTAATCCATTTTCTCATTATCACTACTATGACAAGTATATGGGGTATCTACCCCTACGTAGCTAAGTAAATTATTTTAGATATTTTTATTTATATGTGTAAATAATTGATATTGTGCAGTTTAGCATTAGCTTTTAAGCTGAAAAATTTTATCACATGCTCTATGTGATTATAGTTTGATCCATTTCTGATCACTCTGCCCAGACTCTATCACCTTATATAAGAACTCCATTCCTCTCACTCCATCATCTACAGTCGGATAATCCTCATAGATAGGATCTATGGCTTTCCCAGATATTCTCGCTTGGATACATTTGGCTACATTCCTGTATATATTAGCAAAGGCTTCCAGATACCCTTCTGGGTGACCTGCTGGGATTCTGGTATGTGCCTGCGTGGCAGGACATAGGTCCCCTACCCCCGTTCTGAGGATTTGCTTTGGTTTATCTAACCACTTCACGATTAGAGTATTCGGACTCATCTGACGCCATTCTATGCCACCTTTTTCTCCATATATTCTGATGGCCAAGTCATTCTCCTCTCCAGCAGATATCTGTGAGGCATATAGAATGCCTCGTGCCCCATTGTCGAATCGTAACAGCACGTTACCATCATCATCTAACTGTCTTCCTGCTACTATAGCACTGATGTCTGCACATACTTCTGATATCTTGAGTCCAGTGATATATTCTGTAAGATTTTCTGCGTGTGTCCCTATGTCTCCCATAGCACCTGCAATTCCAGATTTCTTAGGATCTGTACGCCAGACGGCTTGCTTCTGATCTGTAGATTCTAATTGTGTACTGAGCCAGCCTTGTGGATATTCTACCACTACTTTTCTGACAACTCCGAGATCACCATTACTTATCATATGTCGAGCTTGCTTCACCATCGGATAGGCTGTATAATTATGAGTCAAGGCAAATAATAAACCAGAATCATGTACAATTTTCTGTAGGTCATATGCCTCCTTTAAGTTAAATGTCAAGGGCTTATCCGACACTACATGGAATCCATTCTCTATCGCTAACTTTGCGGGACCATAATGCATATGATTAGGCGTCACAATAGAGACGAAATCCATACGTACATCTTCTGGTAGCGCTTTCTCTTGCATAATCATATCTTCATAATTAGCGTATACTCTCGTAGGGTCAAGATAGAAATCTTCTCCGGATGCCTTAGATCGTTCTGCATTACTGCTAAATGCTCCACAGACTAATTCTATCTGCCCGTCTAATGCTGCAGCCATTCTATGTACACCTCCGATAAATGCCCCTCGCCCACCGCCGATCATCCCCATTCTTATTTTTCTTGACATAATTTTATTTTTATATGAGCCCTACCATTTGCCATGGAATTTTGTATTCACCGTTTTTTGTGATGCAATTCTTTAGCACATGTCCTTTGTAAATTGTATTCCTATGTAATCTATTCTTCCAATATTTCAAAGTAGATTTTTTGACATTATGTGTCACCGGCTGAGCCGATTCGTACTTCTCTTTTTGTCTTGGGAATACAACATCTTTTGCATAGTCGTATAATTTTCTATCATTAATATTGCTTTGAATTACCAAGTCCATCCACTCCGGATTTTCCACTATAGCTTTTCTTGCTGCATTGTCTTTAGGATTGTTTTTTCTAACTGCATACATATTCAGCTTATGGGGTAGATAGAAGTCCAGCATCTGCATAGAAAGATTATACTCCTCAAATATTCCTACATAGCCCACTCGCTCATTAATGATTGCAATCGCCTTGTCGACAGAGTCTTCTCCAGCTATTTTCTTAGTCATTAGATTATGCTGATCGACATCCTCTATCCACTCAGGAAATGGTGAAGCATATTCTGGATGATGAGTCACTAGATATTGATAATGAGAAATCATACGCTGTACTGGATCTCTCAAAAAAGTAAAATAGAATATCTCTCTATTAAGCTTCTCATATATATCGCTGTAAGGCTTGACCATATGTCCACATATACTCTTGAGGTTAGGAAAAAACTTCTTCATCCCTAAGTATTCCTGGTAGTCAAAATAATCTACACTCTTATTAATAGATAACACATCACAATGCTGCAGTCCGAAGCTATTCCTGAGCATAAAGTTAAGTGACTGACCTCCCGTCTTCTCTATATGAATATATGCTGATAACAATCTATTCCAAAAATTTTATTCTAAAAATCTATCTTATAGTATTCCCACGACCGCTCTCATAATTATATAGCTACAAATTATGATTGCCAGATACTTATATAAATAAGTTACTCTCATCTGCGTTCCTATTATTTTTTTCAGATACAAGAATGATATAATATTCCAAGCAAACAGGGACACAGAATTAGCAATCGCAGCTCCTAAAGTATTATAATTAGAGATCAAATAATAATACAACGGTAGAGAACTCAGTAATACGAATAACTGAATATAAAATGTCTGACGAGCTCGGTCCATCATCTGCAATGAAATATTGACACCACCAACTGCAGAATCTATATATCTCGCTAACAGAAAAATCGGAATCAATATAAGTAAGCTATTATAATCGGACCCCAGAAATGAAACGATAGGATACAAAATAATCAGCAAGCCTATGATGATCATCATCGACAGAAAACCGGCTATCTTACTGTTCTGTATATATACTCTGCCGAGTACATCTAAGGCAGAAGCCTTGTAGTGCTTAGCGACCATCGGAGCCAGCATATTATTAGTCGACATGAGACCTATGTAAGAGATGAAGGCGATCCGATTAGCCATAATGTAAGGTGCTGTATGTAGATCAGGCATGAGCCACTTAATCAGAAAAACATCCATCCCTGAATAGAAAAATGTCAATGCAGTCGTGCCACTCAAGAAGAACAACTCTCTATCAAATACAAATTGTTCCGTATGGCTACCACAATTGTTTTTGTTCTTGACTATATGCTTAGTTAATATTGTCAGTCCTACAATAATGGAGATAACTATAGCGACAGTATATGTAGCAACCAGCGATATCTCCTCTCCATAGAAATATCTATATAGAATCACTGCTGTCAAAATAGAATAGATAATCCCAAGCTGTAACATGAAGGCCATAATTCTCTCATGGAAAGCTCGGAGATAATGGGCGATAATATTATTAAACGCTAACAGCGGACCGAGTAGAATAAAATATTTATACTTCAATAAGACACTGAAAAGTGGTAAGTCACCGAACAGCGTAAAACAGACATACAGTATCACAATAGTTCCGCTACAAAATAAAAACGGAACTACTAAAAGCTTCCGCATCAAATTCAAAAAATTAGATGGGATATCACCATAAATAGAACCTATACTCTTAAGTCCAAACTTATCGAAACCAAAACTGCAAAAAAGCTTAAGAAAATTAGTTATCAGTAAGCCCTCGAAAAAGTAATCGTTATAACTGGTAGGAATCGTCTTAGCAGCAGAAAGATAGAATGTATACAATGCTCCATACGCCAATCCCAAGCCAATAATGCTATAAGCTACATTATGGATGTTCGGATTATTTTTCAATTTGACTAAGGCAGCTTTCATTGACTATCTACACATTATAATTTCACTAAGATAATAGGTATGAGTAATCTATAGTTATATGCGATCGTCTATATAGTCGGTGACGATTCTTTCTAATGTTCTCAGTGGAATAGATCCATTAGATAAGAGAAGATCATGGAATTCTCTGATCTCAAAATTCTCTCCGATAGCTTCCTCTGCTCGAGTCCTTAATTCTCTGATTTTCAGTTCGCCTATTTTATATGATACAGCTTGTGCTGGCCAGCCGATGTATCGATTGATTTCTGTTTCTATCTCATGTTCTGACAGTGCTGCATTCTCCGTCATATAGGCGACAGCTTCTTCCTTACTCCAACCGAAGTAATGCATACCTGGATCGACTACCAATCGGCAAGCTCGCCACATCTCATAAGTCAATCTTCCAAAATCTTGGTAAGGAGTCGCGTATATCCCTGCTTCTTTTCCTAGATATTCTGCGTACAAGCCCCATCCCTCGCCGTATGCACTGAGGTAAGCAGATCTGAATGGTGGCAAACTGTCCAGTATTTCTTTAGCCAAACTGATCTGAAGATGATGGCCAGGAACTGCTTCGTGCAATGTCAAGGCAGGCAATACATATAGTGGTCGAGCTGGTAAGTTGTAAGTATTAACCCAGAATGCGCCAGCTCTCTGTTGTTCCATCGAACCACCAGAATATCTACCAGTCGTATAATTAGGTGCTATCTCATCAGGTACTGGAGATACTGTAAATGG
>ENA-ORXT01000805-ORXT01000805.1-marine-metagenome-genome-assembly--contig:-NODE-805-length-46529-cov-33.209743_pt1 | contig 46529 bp, 35 predicted proteins | sample MGYA00237868_ERZ511482 | MGnify/ENA metagenome assembly ERZ511482
TGTCGTCGGTGTGCTGACCGAGATGTGCAAACGGCATAGCCCGACGTTAGACGGGCCGCTGCTGGTAGAGGAATTACGTTGACTCGGGTGCGGGTTGGTGCGGCCGTAGAGCGTGACAAGACCTTTACAACACGAGCGGGCGTGAATGAGTTGGCAGGCAATAAAAAGGGTAAACAACGTAGGCAGGAAATGAAGCGGCGCGACGTGCACGCCATAGCTACCCGAACCCGAACCCGAACCCGAGGTCGCGGTCTGGACACGAGCGGCACTTGCCAGTTGGCCCCGCGCTCATTGGACCGAGCGCACGATCTGGTCGTGGAATAAGGTGCGCCGTGAACGCTCGGCGCTTCAATCCCAAACTGGCTTCGTATCCTCGGCTTGACGCCTTGATTACTCGACGGTTTCTTGGTCATCCGTCGTGGGTGATCTTGATCGAGTTGTTTATCGGTCTGGGCTGGCTGCGAGCTGCGACCGAAAAAATCATTTCGCCCGATTGGTGGAACGGTAACGAGATCGCTGAGTTTGCCGACGCCAACGAGGAACTGACGATGCCATGGTTCGAGCCAGTGCTCGATGGGCTTCTCAGAATCGACGTCGCCGTGGTGATCGCAGTCCTACTCGGTCAACTTTTCGCTGGCATCGCGCTCGTGACCGATTTCCGAATGCGCACTGGTCTGTTCGTCGGTATGACGATGAACCTGATCTTCATCATGATCGGTGCGGTCGACCCATCGATTTTCTATCTCATCTTGCAAGCAGTTCTCTGGCTCTGGCTATTCGAACACCACGTCGAATATGCAACCAGTGTCCGCTCGCTCAACATCTTGATGGTGTCGGCGGCGATTCTTGTTGTGATCAGTGCACCATTTGTGTCTTCACTTGATCCCGGCAATGTCGTCGAAGACCCGCCGATTATTCTGACGACATACGGCCTTAGTATCGGCGTGAGTTGTTGGGTTGCGCGGCGTCGGCTGGACGATGCCGCCGGTTTGGCGCTCTGACCTTCTGTGAGTCATTCCAATCCATGCGCCATCGCGCTCCGAACCGAACATGGAGGCGTGGGGTTTAGGCTCCACGACTTCGTCTCACGCACTGTTATGCAGTCGCTGAGGCGAGATACTCGGTCCGCCGTGTCGCAATAGTGGACCGGGTATCTCACTACCCCCAGTGCTCACCTGCGATGCGATACGTGGCCAATCGCGCACTTCGGCTAGCCAAAGTGTTCAGGAGCGGTTAGGGTTTCGCCGGGTTTAGCGACACTTCCAGTACTACATCAAAAATTGCCGCCGGCAAGTCAGCTTCAGGAGAGTCCATGACAAGAACCACCACGCGAAATTTCTTCGTAGCGCGTACCGCTGCGATTCTTGGCGCACTACTCATGCTTGGAGTGATGGCGGCCCCGGCCGCACTCGCCGACGCCAACAACTCGTCGTCGTTGCTGGCTGCCAGCCAGACCGGTGACCCCGACGGCACCGGCACTATCGACCTCACCTTCAACTCCGATACTGGCGAAGTGTGCTTCACCTTGTCGGTCGCCAACATCGAAGCGCCGATCGCAGCCCACATTCACTCGGGTGTCGCTGGCAGCACCGGCCCCGTGGTTGTCGACTTCGGGGCGCCGGTGTTTCTTGATGGGAACGCCTGCGTAACGACCGCAACTCCTGCACAGATTCAGGAAATTGTCGCTGATCCAGCGAGCTTCTACGTCAACGTACACACTGATGAGTTCTTGGCCGGTGCCGTCCGCGCTCAAGTAGGTGCTCTGACATCAATCGGCGCTTCCAGCAGCACCACCACGCTGATGGCGACCGGTGATCCCGCAGGCTCTGGCAGCATCGACCTGACCTTCGACGCAAGTGTTCCCGAGGTTTGTTACACGCTCACCACCAGCGGTCTCTCCACTCCAATCTCTGTGGCGCACATCCACGTAGGTGGGCCTGGCGTCGACGGTGCCGTTCTTATCGACCTCGACTACATGGATGGGCAAGCGGAACCGAAGTGTGTCCCCGCCACCGCAGATCAGATCAATGCCGTTCTCGCCGACCCCAACGGTCACTACGTGAACGTCCACACCGAAGGTGCGCCGGGCGGCGCAATCCGCGGTCAGGTCGCCCCGGCAATGTCGGCAACGTCGAGCACCAGCTTTGCGCTCGACGGTCTCGGCTTCGGCGATCCTGATGGCTCTGGCACTGCCGACTTCACGCTGTACGACGACGGTGGGGTGTGTTTCACGCTGACCGTTGCCGACATCGAAGCACCTATGGCAGCCCACATCCATGTCGGCGCTGATGGCGTTCAAGGTGCGGTTCTGGTAGACCTCGCTACGCCCGCCAACGGTCTCATGGGCTGTGTCCAATCTACTCCCGAGGCCGTTGCCGCCATCTTGGCGGATCCAGCTGGGCACTATGTCAACGTGCACAACGAACCGTTCCCCTTGGGCGCGATTCGAGCTCAGCTCGGCGAGATCACCCCTGCGCCGCAACACCCGACCGAGGTGAACGTTGCGCTCATGGCCACCGGCGTGCCGGGTGGTAGCGGCAACGCCATGTTCGACATCGATACCACAACGGGCCGTATCTGCTACACGATCACCGTCGCAAACATCGACACGGTCACCGCAGCACACATCCACGTCGGCGAAGCCGGCGTCGACGGCGCCGTCTTGGTCAACCTTGACACGCCCGCAAACGGGCTTATGGGGTGTGTCGTCACGTCGTCGGCCAACGCCATGGCCATCGTCAATGACCTCGACGGTCACTACATCAACGTGCACACCGCGGCAGCGCCCGATGGAGCGGTTCGCTCCCAGCTGGCGGTGGCAGCAGTTGTGCCACCTTCAGTTCCGCCGGCCGCACCAGTGATCATCGCAGCTCCGCTCGAGAGCCCAGTGATCACTGAGGCTCCAGCGGCGCCCGCAGCTGCTGCACCAGTAGCGCCGGTAGCCCCTGCTCCGGTAGCCCCTGCTCCGGCAGCTGCCGCCTCGGCGCCTGCTGCGGCACCAGCTGGTGGCCTCGCCGTCACCGGTTCCGACAGTACGCTGTTCACCGGTACCGCATTCCTCATGATTGGTGCTGGACTTGCCGCAACTGGCTACAGCTGGCGCCGCATGCGTCGCACCGACGAAGACTGACGCGGCTGTGCCGCTCACGCGGCACTGACTGGTCACATTGCAGAAACCTGTGTTGCCCCCGGGCGGCGCAGGTTTCTGGCGTTTTACGGCTTCGGGCTGCGGTGCAAGACGCACGACCCAGATGCGTGCTTGCTAAGTGACTACAGTCACATCGAGCGCTTCTGTTGCGCCGCCACCTCACACGGGGAGCCACATGACTGACACCGTCGACGAGGCCAGTGACCGACTGGACCACCGACTACTTCTTGCTCCATGCCGACTACACCAAGAACCCCTATGAGATTTGGGACGCCATGCGTTAGGCGTTTCCGGTCGCGCATACCGAACGACTTGGTGGCTCGTGGATGCCGACGACCAACGAAGACGTTCGCCAGATCGCCAACAACACCGACGTCAGCCGCTTGAAGTGAGTTATAGTTGCTGAGAAGACATAAAGTAGATCAAAAGTACATGTAGGAAAAGTAGGAGGCGCATGACATCGGGATCTCCAGGCAAAGGCTGGTGGAAGGCGTCGGACGCCAACTGGTATCCACCAGAAACTCATCCCGATTACCTGCCGCCGCAACCAACGCTGCCGGCCGCACCAGTAGCCAATCCGGCGAGCTCCGATGAGCAAGCGGCATCGCACGGGCCCGGGTTTCCGCACGCTCAGACGCCGTCACCGCAGCCTCGGGCGCCGAAGCCGGCGGGGTCGAAGAAACCAAAGCCGCAACGACGAGCCAAACGCCCGGCGAGAGCGACCATTGGGTCGAGCACCGGGTCGAGTCAGTCGGCGGACGCAAGCAACAGGCTGGCCATTGTCGTGTTGGCACTTCTTGGCATCGTTGTTGTGGCGATGACCTACCTGCTGTTCGCCAGAATCACAAACCAACCCGTAGCTGCCGAGCTTCCGGCGACCGAGCCACCCCGGCCGCCAGCTGCCGCGATCGAGCCACCCCGGCCGCCAGCTGCCGCGATCGAGGTTCCGACGCCGACAGTCTCTGAGCCGTCGCCAGAGGCCCTTGCGGCCGTCGAGGCTGCGCGTCGGGTAGACACCGCGCTTTCCTACGGCATTCCGGTTCCTGTTCGCTTCGACACGACTGGGCCCCAAGATCAAACCATCTGGAATGTCACCGTGAGCGAACCGCGAAACATGACCGCAGCTGTCGAAGCCAACAATCTCATTGTCGGTCCACCACCTGATGGCTTCACCTACGTTGGATTCACCATCGAGATGACACTCGCAAGCGCTCCCGTCGAGCCGGTCGCGCCCCAGCAGGTCTTGCTCTGGGAAGTGCATGGGGGCGCTTCAGCGATGCTGCACAACCCGCTCGGAGTTAGCGTTCCTGGTTGTGGCGCGGTCCCCAATGCGTTCCCGAGCACCACCGAGGTCTTTGTGGGCGGTAGCCTCCGCGGCACCGTGTGCCTGTTGTTGCCCGTGGAAGACAGCCGGCACCCCGACACCGAGTTCTTGGTCGCTAGCGGCGACGAACAAACACTTCGCTTCGGTGTCAAAGGTCAAGCTGTTGATCCTGCGCCGGTTGGCGAACGGGGCGATGCTTGGAATCAGACCGTTGCTGGTTTTGGCAGCGAAGTGTCGGTGACTCTCGAGAACTCCGACGGCGGCGATCCGGCCACTTGGAATACGTTGGTGTCTCCAGCCCGCAGCTTCCTGTCGGGAACAGAGTTGGCGTTGCCGCTCGACAAACCTCTACCGGAGGGCTTCGCCTTTGTTGGATTCGACGTAACGATGACCCTCGCTGCGTCCACTGCGGAGCCCGTAACGGTCGGACTTCAGCCGAGCTGGGAGATCTTTGGTGGCAGCAGCAACGCGGTCTACCGAACCTCTACCGTTGCAGACGGCGCGAGCTGCCAGGCAGACAAGCCCTTCGATGCAGGCGCAGAGATGTTCGTGGGCGGAGCCGTCGAGGGCGTTATCTGCTTACTGGTGCCAATCGCAGATATCCGCCATCCAGACACAAGGATCTCTTTGGCCCACGGAGGCAGCCGCACCGTCTTTGGTCCCGATGTCCAGAGCGCTACGCCTAGTCCCATCGGCTCGAGTGGGGGGCCGCCGGCCGTCGCTGGCAACCATGCAGTCGACGAGTCGATTGAAGTGGGCCTTGCCGATCGCCGCTCAAGCGCAACCGGCCAGTGGGAGGTCGAGGTTTCGGCGCTGTCTGACGTGTCTTCTTTGTCCCAGCAAGACGTAAACGACGCTGTCGTCAATGCCCTTCTCGGCGATAAGGCGAGCGACCGTATTGCGGTCGCCAAATTCGATGTTCGGCTTGAGTTGCTCGCCAGCGCCGACGAGCCCGCAACTCCTGCGGACTCCTTCGAGTGGTACATATTGGGCGGAGCAACGCTGCGGGGGTATGTCGACAGTCAAGCCGGTGTCGATTTCTGCGGCCGTAGCAGCAGCGTCCCTCTCGCCGAGCGCCGCCTTTTAGCTGGCCGTGCTGCTACGGGGTCGGTGTGCATTGCCATTCCCGCCGAGGACCTGAGCCATCCCGATACCCGCATTGCGATACGTGGTTACGACGATACGTGGGTGACCTTCCTCCCTCGCTGAAGGTCCTGCATTGCGGTGGCGCTAGGTCGGCCCAGCACCGCTGAGATGTTGGGTGCTCAGGGTGCGGTGTTCATGATGACAAACGGGTGCGTTTAGCGACCTTGAATGTGGAGGGGCGATCTGGTTGGCGAACAAGGGCTTCTGGTGACCCTGATTGGCCGTTGGTTGGGTGTGCGAATCGATGCGCGGCGGCGATATTGCGCGAAAAATCACAAGCGCGGCCCCTAGTTCGTGTGGCCCAGACCGGGTACCGGGTAACGAGCGCATAAAAAAGCCGAGATCTAATGCCCGGAGAAGCTTGGATGGCCTAGAGCTGAGGGTTAGGCTCAGAACCCGTGTCCGACTTCCTGCGCAGTTATCTGACAGTCGGCATCTTCGGGCTGCTTGCCGTAGTCCTGGTGTCCGCTCTGCTTGGTATTAGTTCGTTGCTTCGTCCTACGCGCCCGCAGGCGCAGAAGTACATCAACTACGAATCGGGCGTGGATCCCGTCGGCTCCCACTGGGGCCAAACGAACATTCGGTATTACATTTTTGCGCTGTTGTTCGTGATGTTCGATGTCGAAGCCGTGTTCATCTTTCCGTGGGCAACACGCCTCGAGCAATATGGCACCTTCGGGCTGGTTGAAATGGCGATCTTCATCTTCATTCTGCTGCTCGGCTTGGTCTACGCTTGGCGCAAGGGAGTGCTCCGATGGCTGTGACTCGGTATTCCACCGCTCCGATCAGGAACCCGCAGGGTTGCCGTCTGCTGTTAGCCGCACATGGTCGTACGCCTCTTACAGCGGCCAGCGCGTCGCTCGTCGCTCGCTCTTGCTCTGTCTTGCATCGCTCCACTGCTAGTGAAGGGCTTGAATCATGGGTTTAGTTGAATCTGGCAAGATGCCGAAGTCGATCACCAAACTGTTAAACATCAGTCGCAAATACAGCCTCTGGGTCTACCAATGGGGTCTTGCCTGTTGCGCACTCGAAATGGGCGCAGCATTCGGTTCGCCTCGCTACGACGTCATGCGTCTCGGCGTGATTCCTTTCCCCGCCAGCCCGCGCCAAGCCGACCTGGTTGTCATCTCCGGCACCGTGACCGACAAGATGGCGCCCGCAATCCTGCGTCTCTATGAACAAATGCCGGACCCTAAATACGTGATTTCCATGGGTTCATGCGCCAACTGCGGCGGTCCTTACTGGGATAGTTATTCGGTCACCAAAGGCGTCGACCAGATCATCCCGGTCGACGTGTATGTACCCGGCTGCCCGCCCCGGCCCGAAGCGTTGCTCGAGGGCATCGTGCTTCTCCAAGAAATGATCCACAACGAAGACCCAGCCGAACGCTGGAAGGGCAACGACCGCGAATTCATCGTGGTCGGCGGGGGTGAGATCGAATGAGCACCACCGAAGAAGAAGTCGTCGAAGAAGTACAGACCGACGCCGTGCGCGAAGCAATCGCAAAGGCGTTCGCCGACGAACTCGGCGATGGGTTCATCGAACAACACGTGCGCCCCGGCAGCGACCTCTGGATTCGTATCGCACCCGCATCGTGGGTCGCAGCCGCCTCGTTCGCCCGAGACAAACTTGGCATGACATGGCTCGACTTCGTCTCCGCCATCGACTGGATGCCATCGCCGTTTGGTCGAGAAATGGATGCCGAGCAGGACTGGGGCGCCGAGGGCAGAGAAAACGAAGCCCAAGAAATGACGACGGGCTTGGCTGGCGGCGACACCCGCTTCCAGATGTTCATGCGCCTGTATTCGACCGAAGAACACATTGGCGTCACAATCAAAGCCGACGTGGCCAACGACTCGCCAGCGATCGATACCTTGATTCCGGTGTTTGCGGGCGCCTCGTGGCACGAACGCGAAGTTGCCGAGATGTTCGGCATCAACATCGTTGGTCACCCAGATTTGCGGGTGCTGTATTTGCCCACCGGCTTCGAAGGCAACCCATTGCGCAAGGACTACCCATTGGTCTCGCGTCGGGTGAAGCCATGGCCCGGTATTGTCGACGTCGAAAATATGCCCGGTGACGGCGACGACGAAGACGAAGCCGAGGCGACCGCATAATGGCCGACATCACTGCCGACCTCGACATCACCAACGAAGAACAACTTCGCTATATCGCTGGCCAAGCCGCCGACGCACGGGTCAATATCGAGCTCGAGACCGAGGGCATGACCCTCAACATCGGGCCCCAGCACCCGGCAACCCACGGAACGCTGCGCATCGTGGCTCGTCTCGATGGCGAAAAAGTCATCGAAGCCGAGCCAATCATGGGCTACATGCATCGGGGCTATGAAAAACTTACCGAGGTGCGCACGTACCCTCAGGTGACCACGCTCATCAACCGCATCGACTGGGTGGGTAGCTTCGCAAACGAAGTGCCATTCATCTTGGCCGCCGAAGAGTTGATGGACGTCGAAGCGCCGCCGCGTGCGCAATACATCCGCACCGCATTGTTCGAGATGGGCCGCATCGCCAACATCATGTTGTTCCTGGGTGACATGCCGGTGCAACTCGGTGGTGTCACGGCGATCTTTTACGCCTTCCGTGACCGCGAGTTCGTTCTGAACCAGATCGAATCAGCAACCGGCGGACGTTTCCACCCGAACTTCAACCGCATCGGCGGCGTCAAAGACGACCTTCCTGCTGGTTGGATCAAAGAGACCAAGTCGGCAATGCAAAAAGTGCGTGACTTCTGCGACGAGATCGAAGACCTCGTCATGGGCAACGAGATCTTTCAGACCCGCTGCCGTGGCGTTGGCATCATCCCGCCCGACATCGCAATGGCCTATGGCCTCAGCGGCGCCAACCTGCGTGGATCCGGTGTCGACTGGGACTTGCGGCGCGATGCCGATTCACCCTTGGCGTGGAAGGACCTGGACTGGAAAGTCTGGACCCACCCCGACGGCGACTCGTTTTCACGTTTCTGGGTGCGACTGCAAGAGACTCGCGAGGCCAGCTACATGGTCGAACAGCTCCTCGACGGCCTGCCTGCTGGCCCGATCATGGCCAAGGTGCCTCGCATCATCAAGGTCCCCGCAGGCGAGTCCTACGTGCAGACCGAAAACCCGCTTGGTGCCATGGGTTACTACGTGATCAGCCAGGGCGAACTTACGCCCTTCCGGGTCAAAATCCGCACCGCGTCGTTCTCGAACATGTCGATTTCGCCGTGGCTTCTCGAAGGCGTCTACGTGCCTGACATCGCCACTATTTTGGCGTCGCTCTACTTCATCCTTGGAGACATCGACCGGTGATTGCTTCGCTGCTTGCGCCGCTCATGGCGCTGAATCCGCCGTATTGGGTCGACACACTGACCAAGATCGGCATTGGTCTGGTGGCGGTACTGCTGCCAACGGGCGCGCTCGTCTACATGTTCTTGTTCAAGATGATGAGCTTTATGCAAAGCCGACTCGGGCCGATGGAAACCGGGCCCCACGGCGGGCTGCAGCTGCTCGCCGAGTTTGGCAAGTTCCTCCAGAAAGAAGACATTTTCCCCAGCAAAGCTGACCGGTTCGTCTTCGCGGCCGCGCCATTCGTGGTGCTCGTGTCAACGTTCTTGTTGGTACTGGTGCTGCCAGGCGGCCCCGACACCCACTTTGTCGACCTGAACACCGGCATCTACTTTGCGCTTGCGGTGTCGTCGGTTTCGGTGATCGGCATCTTGATGGCCGGTTGGGGATCGAACAGCAAGTATTCGCTGCTCGGCGGTATTCGTGCCGCTGGCCAGCTCATTGCCTACGAACTACCGCTGGTGTTGTCGGTTGTTGGCGTGGTGATCATGGCCGAGACGCTGAATCTCAAGGGCATCGTGGCGGCTCAGGCCGACTTCGGACTCTGGTTCATCATCCCGCAGTTCATCGGGTTCTTCATTTTCATGGTCGCCGTTCAGGCCGAACTGACCCAGCCCCCGTTTGACATGCCGGTCGCAGAGTCCGAACTCGTCACCGGCTATCTCACCGAGTACTCCGGTATCCGGTTCCTGCTGTTCTTTATCGGCGAGTTCGCAACCGCTGCGGTCTTTTCCGCCATTGCCGCAACCTTGTTTCTCGGCGGATGGACGATCCCCTTCGTCGACGCCAACGCCGAAATCATGGACTACATCGGCCCACTTGTGCTGGCCGCCAAAATGATCTTTGTGGCGTTCTTGATCTTCTGGTTTCGGATCACCTATCCACGATTCCGCGAAGACCAGCTTCAGCGCTTGGCATGGAAGTTCCTGATTCCGCTGTCACTACTCAACATCGTGGTGACCGCAATCTTCAAGGTGGCCCTGTGAGAAACGCGGTGGTAAAGATGCTTGCGCCTTCGGCGATCCTCGCTGACGCTCGTCGACGTGCGGCTGCGCCGCGACCATTGCTGGTTCCGTCGATGCAGTTCCTTGCTTCGCGGCGGGCATCGACGGGCTTTGCTCGTTCCTCGCAAAGCGTTGCGTCTACACGACCCAGCTCACTCGTGAAGGGAAGCGGCTGATGCCCAAAGTTCCTGGCATGCTGGTTGGTCTTGGTGTTACTGCCAAGACCTTCTTCAAGACCGTCTTTCCCGACGGCCCCGCTGGGCCGCCGTCGCCATCCAAAGGCGCGCACACGGTCCCGTATCCCCACGTCAAAGAGGCCCCGCCAGATCGCGCTCGTGGCGTTATTGCGCTGCACCACGACAACTGCACGGCTTGCATGTTGTGTGCTCGCGAATGCCCCGACTGGTGCATCTACATCGAAGGCCACAAAGAACTGGCACCGCCACGGCGTGCGGGCGGCAAGCCCCGCAAGAAAAACAAGCTCGACCGGTTCGACATCGATTTCGCACTCTGCATGTACTGTGGCATCTGCGTCGAGGTCTGTCCGTTTGATGCGCTGTTCTGGAGCCCCGAGTTCGAGTTCAGCGAGATGAAGATCGCTGACATGTTGCACGACAAGTCGCGACTGGCCGACTGGATGCATACCGTGCCCGAGTGGGGCACCTATGAATCTGGTGCCGAAGTCAAGACCAAGAAGCTGCCGAGCCCGTCGTCATGATCGCTGCGTTTGCCCCCGTCGTTGGCGCCGTAGTTGCGCAAAACGTCTTCTTTTACATGATTGCGACCGTCATGATCGTGGCTGCACTTCGAGTCGTCACGACCAACAACATGGTGCACGCCGCGCTGTACCTGGTTGTGGTGCTGGCTGGCGTGGCCGCCCAGTTTTTGCTGCTTGGGGCCGAGTTCGTTGGCATCACCCAAGTCTTGGTCTATATCGGTGCCGTCATCGTGCTGTTCCTGTTCGGCATCATGTTGACCCGCGCCAAAGTCGGCGCCGAAGACGGCCTGAACCACGAAAACCTTGTGCCCGCGATCTTGACCGCAGTGTTGTTGTTGCTTGTGATGGCCTATGCCGTCGTCGACTTTGCGAAAGTGCCGGGCCGCAACAATGCCCTCGAAATCGACGTGATTGGTGGCCGACAGCCAACCACCGTCGAGCAGGTTTCTGATTCGATCTTTAGCACCTACATCGTGGCGTTCGAAGCAATCTCGGTCTTGCTGCTTGCAGCCCTCATCGGCGCCATCGTCGTGGCCCGGAAAGAGTAAGGAGCGCTATGTATCTCAGCCAGTTCCTGCTGCTCTCAGCGATCTTGTTCTGCATCGGTGTCTACGGCGTGCTCGCCCGCCGCAATGCGGTGCTCGTCCTCATGTCAATCGAGCTGATTCTCAACGCCGTCAACATCAACCTGATTGCGTTTGGCGCCTTCAACGGCAACGCCGTCACCGCCGAGGTATTTGCGCTGTTCATTATTGCCGTGGCCGCAGCCGAAGTCGGCGTAGGCCTTGCACTTGTCCTGACCATTTACCGCAACTCCAAGAGCATCGACTTGCACGAAGTCGACCTCTTGAAGGGCTGATCACATGAATGCTTCGTATCTGGCCGCCGACAGTGGGGATCTTGCGGTCAAGGCCAGTGGCTTTTTCCTCGAGAACGTCTGGATCATCCCTGCCATCATGGCGGTTTCGTTCGCTGTCATTCTCGGCCTCGGAAAGCGCATGCCCAAAGGCGGAAGCGAAGTTGGAATAGCTGCGGTTGGTGTCTGTTTCCTCCTGGCGCTGCTTACCGCCGGCCAGTGGATCGGCCAGGTCAATGCCGCCGAGGCCTGCACCCCCGAAACGTGCGAATACGTCAAATATGGCGTCGCCGACGACGGCGAACCCGGCTACGTAGCGAACAAAACCGTAGGCCATTCTGACGAAGACCACGGCGACGAAGACCATTCTGACGAAGACCATGGCGACGAGGGTGCGTTCCCGGTCGATGCCGGTGCGGGTTCAGCTCACGGCGAATCGGCAGCCGGGTTTGGGGCATTCGTCGACGCCGAAGAAGGCAGCACCGCAGCGGCTGCAATAGCGGTGGTTTCCGAACGTACCTGGTGGTCCAACGGTGGCATCGATTTCACGGTCGGAACCATGGTCGACGGCCTTACCGTCACGCTGCTTGTCGTGGTCACGCTCGTGTCGATGCTGGTGCACGTCTACAGCACCGACTATGTCGCCGGCGATCGCCGCTTCACCCACTACTTCGCGTTCTTGTCACTGTTCACCGCCGCCATGCTGTTCTTCGTGACCAGCGCCAACGTGCTGCAAATGATCGTTGGTTGGGAATTGGTAGGCGTCTGCTCCTTCGCGCTCATTGGTCACTGGTGGGAAGAACAGCCGAACTCCGACGCGGCACTCAAGGCGTTCCTGACCAACCGTGTTGGTGATATGGGTCTGCTCATTGGCATGATCATCCTGTTCTTCGCCTCGAACGAGAAGTGGGGCATCATCGATATCAATGCTGCCGCCATCCTGGGCGAGGAAAACGGCGGAACGAGCCACACATTGCTGCTGATTGCGTCGCTGTGCCTGCTGGCTGCAGTCATGTCGAAGTCAGGTCAGTTTTTCTTGCACACCTGGCTGCCCGACGCGATGGCTGGCCCAACGCCGGTCTCGGCACTCATCCACGCCGCCACCATGGTTGTCGCCGGCGTCTATCTGATCGCTCGCTTGTATGGCGTGTTCTTCTCCGGCCTGTCTATTGGCGGTTCCAGTATCAACGCCTTGGCGGTGATTGGTGCGGTCACGACCCTTGTCGGTGCGTCGCTTGCCTTCGTCCAGGACGACATCAAGAAGGTGCTGGCGTACTCGACGATCAGCCAGCTTGGCTACATGACGCTTGCGCTCGGCGTCGGCGCATGGACTGCAGCTGTGTTTCACCTGACCACCCACGCACTCTTCAAGGCCTGCCTGTTCCTGGGCGCCGGCTCCGTCAGCCATGCAGTGCACAGCTTCGACATGAAGAAGGACATGGGTGGTATGCGCAAGTTCATGCCGACCACATACAAGACCTTCTTGATCGGCTCTATTGCTCTTGCTGGTCTTCCGCCCCTGGCTGGCTTCTGGTCCAAGGACGAAATTCTTGCCGGTACCGGTGGCTGGGGCTTCTTCGAAGGCCAGAGCAACGCAAATGGTGCCTACACCGCCATGCTGGTCATGGGCATGATTACCGCTGGCCTCACAGCTGCGTACATGACCCGAGTCATGTACCTCACCTTCTTCGGCGAGTTCCGCGGCGGCCATCACGGCGAAGAACACGCCGATGATCACGCCCACGCCGACGATCACGTCCATGCCCACGATGATCATCACGGCGACCCCCATGAGTCCGGTCCTCGGATTCTGTGGCCGCTTCGGATTCTGGCAGGGTTGGCAGTTGTTGCTGGTTTGATGAACCTGCCCCGGGGCTTTCTGGGACTGTCGTCGGACATCACGCTGCGTTTCGAGCACTTTGTCGAGCCGCTTGCAGCAACGGGCTACTTCCCAAAGATCAAACACGCCGATCCCAGCTGGTCGCTGGCGATATTCGCCACCCTGGTTGTGGCGGTCGCCGCAGGCGCGGCCTATTGGTACTACTTCATCCGGGTCAATGCCCAGAGCCCCGAGGCGACCGAAATGGTCAACGGGCCAACCGAGCGCAGCAAGCTGCTAAAGGCCGGCCACACCATGCTGAAGAACCGCTACTACCTCGACCACATCTACGACGGCGGCGAACCCGTTGTCGCATCGGGCGCGGTCGCTATGGGCACGATCTTTGGCTCGGCGGCCGGTCTTACGTTGGGCTTCTCGCTCGACAACGGTCTCGACCAGCCATTCTGGCCATCGCTCATCTGGGGTGCCGTGCTTGGACTCACCGTGTTCACGATCGTGGCCACCACGCTGCGCACCGGTGTGGGCATCGCAACTTTCGTCAAGCGTCCGCTGGCATTCGCAGCCAACTGGGTGCACGAGAACATCATCGATGGGGCAGTCGACGAGGTCGGCAAGAACTCGGTGAAGAGCGCCAATGCGCTCTACAAGTACATCGACCAAGGCGCGATCGACGGCAGTGTCAATGCCGTTGGCCGAGGTTCACAAGGTGCCGGTGGCGAATTGCGCCGCTGGTCCACCGGTCAAGTTCAACAATATGCAACCGTCATGTTCGCAGGCGCCACCCTGCTTGCGGGCTTGCTCATCATCGTAATTTGAGGGCTATTCACCAATGAGCACTTTTGACAGCTGGCTACTGAGCCTCATCACCTTCATCCCGCTGGTCGGGGCGTTTGCGCTGATGGCCACGCCAAAAGAAGAAGAATCAGCACACAAGGCAATTGCGTTGTTCACCTCGCTCGTCGCAGCTGCGATGGGCGTGGTCCTGTTGTTCAAGTTCGACTACGCCAACGCAGGCGACCTGCAGTTCGTGGTCGACAAAGACTGGATCAGCGTCATCAACAGCCGCTTCGTCGTCGGTATGGACGGCATGTCGTTGCCGTTGCTGATCCTGACGCTGGGTGTGGTGCCGCTGTGCATCATCTACTCATTCGGACACTTCCCAGAACCACACAACCCCAAGACATTCCTAACCTTGATCCTGATTCTTGAGACCGGCATGATCGGCTCGTTCGTCGCCCAAGACCTGATCCTGTTCTTCGTCTTCTTCGAAGTTGTTTTGCTCCCAATGTTCTTCCTGATCGGTGTCTGGGGTGGCGACGACCGTCGATACGCCTCGCTCAAGTTTTTCCTGTACACGCTGTTCGGTTCGGCCCTCATGCTGGTCAGCTTCCTAGCCGTCTTCTTCTTGTCCCGGGGCTCCGATTCGGTGCTCGCTGCCGATATTGCTGAGCAGAGCGGGCGAACACTCGCCGACGGCACGTTTGGCAACACCTTCGACATGCGTTTGCTGTCGAGTGGCGCAACTTCGGGAATCGCCCGTAATGCGCAGCTGTGGATCTTCGGTGGCATGTTCATCGGCTTTGGTGTCAAGGTGCCAATGTTTCCATTCCACACCTGGCTTCCCGATGCACACACTCAAGCGCCAACTGTTGGTTCGGTCATCCTGGCGGCCGTATTGCTGAAGCTCGGTACCTACGGTTTCATTCGTATCGCCATTCCGTTCTTGCCCGAAGCTGCCGCAGCGTGGGCGCCAGTGATTGGTCTGCTGGCCGTCATCGGCATCATCTACGGCGCGCTCGGTTGTCTGGCTCAGTCCGACATGAAGCGACTGATCGCGTTCTCGTCGGTGGCCCACATGGGTTTCGTCATGCTTGGCATCTCAACGCTGACCGACTTCGGCATCAACGCAGCAGTCTTCGGCATGGTGGCGCACGGTCTGATCACCGGCATGTTGTTCTTTGTGGCTGGATCGATGAAAGACCGCTACCACACGCTCGATATGAACCGCCTCGGCGGCTTGCTCGTGCAGGCTCCCAAGATGGGCTGGATCCTGGCTTTCTCTGCCATGGCGTCGCTCGGCCTACCGGGTCTGGCTGGTTTCTGGGGTGAGTTCCCCGCGATACTGGCCTCGTACAACCCGGCTGCGATTCTCTCCGATGCAACGTGGCGGGCATTCATGGTCGTCGCCGCCCTCGGCACGGTTCTCGCCGCAGGGTATTTGCTGTGGATGGTGCAAAAGACGGCATTTGGCGAACCCACTGAAGAGTTCGTTGATGACCCACACATCCACGACGTGTCTCGGTTCGAGTGGATTTCGTGGAGCCCATTTCTCTTTCTCATCGTGCTGTTTGGGTTCTACCCGAACCTGATCTTCAATCTGTCTGACGATGCGGTTATAAAGTCACTCGAGGTCGAGAGCGTCTTGGTCCTTGACGAAGATGGCGAACCACTTCAGGTCATGAACGACGACGGCGAGGCCATCACCGTCGCCAACAGCACTAATTGCCTCGAGAGCGACGACGGCATTGGCTGCTTCGAAAACAACCGCATCCTGGCCGAATGGGCCGGCATGGACAGCGATGACAGGATCGCCGCCAGCGAGACAGCAGCAGGAGAGTAACCCATGCTCGCTGCCCTTGACCCGATGCTTGGGTTCCTCCTACAGGCCGGGAAATTCACCCGGCCCGAGATCGATTGGCACGCACTTGCCCCCGAGCTCACCTTGCTCGCGGTCGGCGCCATCGTCACCCTCATCGACGTTGTCTTCCTCGAAAGGGGCAGGCGGATCTCACCGACCGTCGCAGGTATTGGCCTGCTGGCCGTTCTGGTTCCGATCATCACCTTGGCAACAACGCTCACCGTCGATGGTGTTGTCGCCGACCCGCGCCAAGCATTCAAAGGCAGCGACATTTATGTCGTCGACGGGTACTCGCTGATCCTCAAAGCACTGTTTGTACTCATCGGCTACATGATCGTGCTGATGTCGACCAATTACATCGCCGAAGGTGACTATTGGGAGAGCGAATACTACGGCATGCTCGTGTCATCGCTGCTCGGCATGGTCGTCATGGCCAGCGCTCGCGACTTGGTCACCGTCTTTGTTGCGCTTGAACTGCTTTCGATCCCCGCCTACCTCATGGCCACCTGGCGCAAGCGAGATATTCGAAGCAACGAAGCCGGTCTCAAGTACTACCTCAACGGCGTTTTTGCGAGCGCACTCATGCTGTATGGCATGTCGTTGCTGTTCGGTGTCACCGGCACAACCGTGCTTTCGGAGATGGATATCGCCCTCGCCGACCGAGGCAACACCGCCATCGTCAGTCTCGGCGTGGTCTTAGTGATCGTGGGCTTCGCCTTCAAGGTCTCGGCCGTGCCGTTTCACCTATGGGCTCCCGACACCTACGAGGGTGCGCCGACACCGGTGACAGCGTTTCTTGCAGTGGCCGCCAAGGCTGCGGGATTTGTTGCCCTCATGAACCTTATTTTCGTTGGTTTCCAGAGCCAGAGTGCGGTCTACGCCCCAGCGCTGTGGATCCTGGCTGCGCTGTCGATGACCATCGGCAACCTGAGCGCGTTGCGACAAGACAACATCATCCGGCTCATGGCGTACTCCGGTGTGGCCCAGGCAGGCTTCATGCTTGCCGCGCTGTCGGTCGCAGGCGAGGGCGACGACGTTGCTCGCACCTCCGTTGGAGCGGTCGTGACCTACCTCATCATCTACGCCGCCATGAACCTTGGCGCATTCGCAGTGGTGCTCACGTTGGCCCGCCGAACCGGCTCGGCCGAGATCAAGACGTTCGATGGCTTGTTCCGTTGGTCACCGGCGCTCGCCGTGACCATGACGGTCTTCCTCGCGTCGCTGGCCGGTATCCCGCCACTCGGCGGCTGGTACGCCAAGTTCGGCGTCTTCACCGCGCTGATCGAAGCAAACGTCTGGTGGGCCTACGTGCTCGCCGCGCTTGCGGCGATCAACACCGTGATCGCCTTTGGCTACTACGGCAAACTCGCCAGCCGCATGTGGTTCGAAGAAGCCCCCGCCGAATTCGACACCCAGCCCATCAAAGTTCCCTTTGCTTTGCAAGCCGCCCTTGGCATCACCGCACTCGCGACCGTTGCCTTTGGCGTATTCCCCGACATGATCACGCACTTCAGCGATGTCGATGTGCCCGGTGGCCTCGCCACCGCCCTCGGCAGCTGACGAGGCGTTCACCGCTCCGCTCGGGGGTAGTCCGGATTCGCTGCGCTCATCCTTTTTTCGAGCCAAATAGTCTACGGTCCCTCTAGGTGAGCAATCCTTCACCGTTCGCCGGAGATGGTTTTCCATCGGTTGGTGCGGCTCGCCCCCTTGCGCCCCGCTCCTCCGTCGCTCCTGCGTTTTACCGCGTTTCTCCGGTCCGCTCGGGGGTAGTCCGGGTTCGCTGCGCTCATCCTTTTTCGAGCCAAATGTTCTACGGTCCCTCTAGGTGAGCAATCCTGCACCGTTCGCCGGAGATGGCTCGGATAATCAATGACTTGGGCTAGTGCGTTTGCGTTTGGGGTCTTTGCTTTGGCCGACTGGATGGCGGTTTGGACGGACCGCATTCAGGTTGAGAGGGTTGCTAAGCCGCTCGTCATGGTTGCGTTGATTGGCCTTGCGCTCGTGGTCGACGCCGACCCTGCGATTGCCCGCTGGTTCATGATTGCTGGGTTGGTGTTTGGGCTGGTGGGCGATGTCATGCTCTCGCCGGACGTTGACCGCTTCCTACATGGCCTTGCTGCCTTTCTCGTGGGCCACCTGTTCTACGTTGCCGCATTCGCGACCATGGACTGGGCGTTCATCGGCGTCGTCGGCGGTCTCGCTGCGGCAGCGGTTCTGATGCTGTATCTCGGCTGGCCCACGGTCAAGAACGTGCGTGGGGGACCGTTGGGCTTACCTGTCATTGCATATATGGGCGTGGTCTCAGCGCTTGTCGTAACCGGCACGGCAACCCACCGGTGGCCCATCGCTGCGGGTGGGGTCCTGTTCGCAGTATCTGATGGGCTGCTCGGGCTCGACCGCTTCGTCAAGCCAGCACCTCGACGTCGCGTCGTGGTGCACATGCTCTATCACCTTGGCCAGCTGGGACTGGTGCTCGGATTGGCGTGGATGCCCTAACCGTGTCGGTTCTCTTGGCGGCTGTGTTCAAACGACGGACAACGCCAAGACAGTGTTCTTGACGACAGTCCCCGTTCTGCTTGGATGGATCGTCTAGGTTGTGCTAGACGTCATGCCCCACTAATGAGGGACTTGGCATTGCTCGGTGACTCATCCATCAATGGGGGATCTTCGAGCCCATGCACACGCAATCAAAGGGTTCCAACAATGATTCAAGAATTTAAAGACTTCGTTTCCAAGGGTGGCATTTTCGAAGCCGCTGTCGGTCTGGTTATGGCCCTCGCATTCGTGCCAGTGGTGGGTGCTCTCATCGAGTTTGTCTTGATGCCGATTATCGCCCGTGTCCTCGGCCAACCCGACCTGAGTTCGCTCAGCATCGGTCTTGGCGGCGAGACCTACGAAAATGCCGATGGCCAACTCGTCGAAGCGTCGATCGGTTACGGCTCGGTGCTCAATGCGCTCATCGCGTTCGTGTCCGTTGCTGCAGTCGTCTTCTTGATGGTCAAGGCCTACAACAAGGCAACCGACAAGCAAGAAGAAGAAGACGGACCGAGCGACAACGATCTGTTGGTCGAGATCCGCAACGCACTGGTCAAGCGCTAACCGCCAACTACCGCACCAGCAGCGCCGAGGCCACTCGGTGCGATTCGCAGTCAGGGATGGCCTTCGCGCCATCCCTGTTGCGCGTCTACAGTCGGGGCGTTAACCAACGGGGCAATGAAGGGGAAACACATGAGCGACGCAACCATCGAGGTGTACGAGACCGAGGACCGCCAGTTCCCGCCGTCGGCCGGGTTTGCGGCCGCAGCGTTGACCAACGACCGCTCTCTATATGACGAGGCCGAGGCCGACCTCGAGGGCTTCTGGGCTCGCCAAGCTCGCGAACTGGTCAGCTGGGACCAAGACTTTGATCAGGTCTTGGACTGGCAACTGCCCTATGCGAAGTGGTTTCTAGGCGGCAAGCTCAATGTCAGCTACAACTGCCTCGACCGTCATGTCGAGGCTGGCAAAGGGGACAAGGTCGCCTATCACTGGGAAGGCGAACCCGGTGATACCCGAACGATCACCTACCGCGATCTGCTCGACGAAGTCTCCAAATTCGCCAACGTTCTCAAGGGCCTCGGGCTAAATGCTGGCGATCGGATCGCCATCTACATGCCCATGATTCCCGAACTCGCCATTGCCATGCTCGCCTGCACCCGGATCGGCGTCGCCCACTCCGTGATCTTTGGTGGCTTCTCTCCTGACAGCATCGTCGATCGTTGCGACGACGCGCAGGCCCGATTGATCGTTACTGCCGATGCCGGCTATCGCCGAGGCGCCCCGTCTGCGCTCAAGGTTAATGTCGATGCCGCGCTCGACGCCGGGGCCGCATCGGTCGAGAACGTCGTGGTGGTGAACCGTTGTGACACCGAGGTCACGATGACCGAAGGCCGTGATCACTGGTGGCATGCGCTCATGGCCGATGCGAGCAACGACTGCCCTCCGGTCGCCCTCGACAGCGAACACTTGCTGTACCTGTTGTACACGTCGGGCACGACCGCCAAGCCGAAGGGGATCATGCACACCACGGGTGGCTACCTGACCCAGGTGGCGTTCACCCACAAATACATCTTCGACCTCCAACCACACACTGATGTGTATTGGTGCGCGGCCGACATTGGCTGGGTCACCGGCCATAGCTACATCGTCTATGGCCCGCTGGCCAACGGCTGCACATCGGTCTTTTACGAAGGCACGCCTGACACGCCTCGAGAGCAGGATCGCACTGGCGGTGATCGCTCGGGATGGAGCAAGGACCGGCTGTGGGACATCATCGAGCGCTATGGCGTAACCCAGCTCTACACGGCTCCGACTGCGATCCGTACCTTCATGAAGTGGGGAACGACCGAACTCGAAGGTCACGACCTCAGTTCGCTGCGGGTGCTTGGCACCGTGGGCGAACCCATTAACCCCGAGGCCTGGATGTGGTACCACGAGAACATCGGCGGCGGGTCACGGCCCATTGTCGACACGTGGTGGCAGACCGAAACCGGCGGCCACATGATCACGCCCATGCCTGGCGTTACCGCGACCAAGCCGGGCTCAGCGTGCTCGACGATCCCAGGCGTAACCGCAGAACTGGTCGACGATGCCGGCAACGTGGTCAAAAACGGTGGCGGCTATCTTACGATTTCCAAGCCGTGGCCATCGATGCTGCGCGGTATCTGGGGCGATCCTGAGCGTTTCCAAGAAACGTACTGGTCGCGTTTCCCGGGTCGCTACTTTGCGGGCGACGGCGCCCGACTCGATGCCGACGGTTACCTGTGGCTCTTAGGCCGCGTCGACGACGTCATGAACGTTTCCGGCCACCGCATCTCGACCGCCGAGATCGAATCGGGACTCGTCGACCATCCATCGGTCGCCGAAGCCGCGGTTGTTGGCGCCAACGACGACACGACCGGCCAAGCAATTGTGGGCTACGTGATCTTGCGCGGCGGCAACGAGGCGTCGATCGAACTGTCCGAAGAGATCCGACAGCATGTGGCATCCAAGCTGGGCGCAATCGCTCGTCCAAAAGCCGTGTTCATCGTCCCTGACCTGCCCAAGACCCGTTCGGGCAAGATCATGCGTCGCCTTCTTCGAGATGTCGCCGAGGGCCGCGACCTAGGTGACACCACCACTCTGGCCGACGAATCAGTGGTCGACGAAATCCGCGCTGGTGCCGAATCAGGTTAGAACACACATCTGTGACGATATTTTCGCGCTATGCGCGGCGAGATCGTCACAGATCTCATGATTCGTAGTAGCCGGAGTGAAGATAGAGGGCTGGTAGGCCCTCGTTGCGGAACATATCGATGTTTCGTTGGTCGTCGTCGACAGCCAACTGGGGTGCGAAGCCACAATCTTGTAGTTCGAGCACCGAGCGCTTCTTGAAATCTGGCGACGAGATGCCACTGTCGCTTGGAGCACGCATGATGAGTAGGTCCCAGCGGTACCCATGTGCGGTTATCCAGTCGACCGTGATGTCGTGCAGGGTGTAGGGCCGGGCGGTGAGCAACACCACCGATACGGCCGGATCAAACTGCTGTGTCAACGCAACCGAACCCGGTATCGGCGAGTCGCCGAACGCATTCGCGAAGAAGTTCTTCCAGTCGCGCTTGCCATTTTGCAGGAAGTGCTGTCGATGCCAGCCGTCGGCGATCACGCCGTCGACGTCGACGAGCACGCACGGACCACTCGGTACTGGGCTGTCGGCCCACGTCCAGTTCTCGGGAACATCCACGTTGCAATCTATCGGGCTAGCCTGCGAGCATTCCGCCATCGACGGCCAATGCGTGCCCGGTTGTGAACGACGAGGCGTCAGAGCACAGAAACATGACCGCTTCGGCTATCTCGTCGGGTTCGCCGAACCGATGAAACTTGCTGAGGTGGCGGGCGACGTCTTCGACGTTGCGATTTCGTCGCTCCATTGCATTGTGCAGCATTGGCGTGTTGATGGCACCAGGTACCACGCAGTTGACCCGGATGTTGTGCTGCGCGTAGTCGATTGCTGCGCTCTTGGTCAGGCCAAGCACCGCATGCTTGCTTGCGGTGTAGGCAGGCTGGTTGTGCTGAGGACGGTAGGAGTTCGTAGAGGCAATGTTCACGATCGAGCCCCCATTGCCGGCCGCCATCATGGCTCGTAGCTCGTGTTTCATCGACAAGAAAACACCGCGTGTGTTGACATTCATCATGTGATCGAAGTCGTCATCTGGGCAGTCGGCCAGTGGCACTGTTTCGAACTCGACTGCGGCGGCGTTCACTGCACAATCGAGACGCCCGTGATCGGCGACAGCCGTGCCCACCACGTTGGCGATGTCACTCGTATTGGCAACATCGCCAGCCACAAACGATGCCGTGCCGGTCAAACCGTTACAACTCGAAAGAAGTGCCTCGCGTGCTTGGTCCGTGTTGTCAGTCGCAACGACATGCGCGCCAGCTTGAACCAAGTGACGAACAATGGCCTGGCCCATTCCGCCGGTAGCGCCGGTGACGACCGCTACTCGGCCCTCAAGGTCATGGTTGGCCATTGATCATCCCCGCTCGCCGGTGTCGACAATTCAGCGTAGCGGCCGCACAAGTTGAAGCGGCCAGTGAAGGCTTGGTCATGAAGGCTTGGTCATGAAGGCTTGGTCAACCACTGCGGCCCTTGGAAACCTCTCGATAAAGCTTCCAATCGCGGTTTGTGCCTCGATTTTGGCGAGCGAATCACCCAGCCAATAGCGAATGCCGCTGCCAAATGTGACCTGTGGGCAAGCAGCTACATGCAACCCAATGCCTCGGCAAAGAGTTCGGCGTTCGCCACCCGACCCGTGTTGTCAGGATCGATCGTGTTGATGAAGCATGCGGCTTGTTCCTCGGTGAGCCCGATATCTAGAAGCTCCTGAGTCGAGGGCACCGCGTCGCTCGTGGTGGCTGGGCCCGCAGGTAGCGGCAATTGCTCGTCGACGACAGCGATCGGCGCTGTAGCGATCGGCGCTGTCTCGGCGGTGACCGGTGCGCCTGGGCTGTTTTGCGCGTCGGCGGTGTTCGTCGGCGTGCCGTCGCTGGTCGAGCCCCCAGAGCAGCCAATGAGCAGACTGAGAAGAATGAAAAAGGCAGCGAGCCGTTGTGGGGGAGAGGTCACCGTGTGAACCGTAACGTCGTTCAGCTCAGCTGGCCCGAACCCAATGAACGCAAGGCCGTGCCCAGTCTGGGCGCTCGGACGGCGCCGCGAAACAACTGTGTGTGCGATCGCAGAGTCACGGGCTGTTGCGGGTGACTGGGCGGCTTCGGAGGCTTCGTCCATCACTTGCTTGGGTTGCGAGACTTCCAAGGCACGCCGGGCCGACGCAGCGTTGTTGCGCCGGGTCACGGAGAGTCGAAGTGCCATGTTGATCTATCGACCTGGTGCGCTCCGACCTGATTCTTTGGCGGCGCTTTAAGCCCTATTGCCCAGCTTTCGGGCTATTGCCTGGGGTGCTACTTTGCGACGCGAGCATCGCGCTTGCGCTCGGTTCGCACCCGCTTGCGCTCCTGGGCTCGTTCCCATTTGTGTTGACGGCTTCGACACGCCTTGCGGCAGTACCGATGATTTGCGGATCGGCGCTCGAATATCTCATCGCAGCGCCAGTATGCGCAGCCGCTCAGTCGGTCGGGATCGAAATCAGCGTCGGCGAAGGTATTGCCAGACGGATCGTCGTCGACGGGACCCAGATGGTGCGACATGAGCCGAGCTCAGCACGCTATGAGCGCGAACGAGCCAACCAATCTGTTGTCCAGGGTTGGCTCAGTCGACAAGTTGAACGTACGTTCAGACTTCGATAAAGATGCACTCGCCAGGGCACTCTTCGGCTGCTTCGATGACAGACTCAAGGCCACCTTCGGGGATCTGAGCCATGCCCTCGGCGCCCGCAGGGTGTGCGTCGCCGTCAAAGAGCTTCTCTTCACCGAAGTTGGCGGCTGTTTCCTTTACGTAGAAGAGGCCGTCGTCTTTGCCGAAGAAGACGCTGTCAGCAATCTCTTCGCAGAGGCCGTCGCCGGTGCAGAGATCCTGATCAATCCAAACCTTCATGCATGTTTCCTATCGGTCATGGGCCCCTCGTGGGCCTCGCATAACACTACCCAACAGAGCGATGTTCGGCGTTATTCCCTGGCCGATTTTGGGCACTGCGCCCCAAAAAACATCACCTAACGGTGCTACGGGCACTGATCGGGGGCGTCTTCGCCCGCGAATCGGCCCTCGACCCACGTGAGCAGGTCGGGTACCGCAGCAAACGTCGTGAGCACGCCAGCGTGTGACTGCCCCTCGTAGACGTTGCGGACAGTCGGTCCTTGCTCGGCGAATGCACATAGCTGGGTGACCAACATTGCCGAGGTCTCGACCGGGATCTGTTCGTCTTCGCCACCGTGAATAATCAGCAGCGGAGTCTGCACTGGCAACAGGTTGGTGTCGTTGGCACGGATTGCGATACCCCAGTCCGGCAAGTCAAACGGATCGTCGACAACAGAAACCTCGTTGTAATCGAGCGAGTTGTAGGCCTCGAAGATCTCGCTGGTGCAGCCCGTTTCAACAACATCGATCAGGCTAAGCGCCTGCTCGCTGAACACGCTGCTCAGCGAAAGTTGATCGTCGGCCGCAACAAGTCCTGCGGCGGTCATGATCAGGTAGCCCTGGAAATCGCCACCGATGAGTGAATCGCCCAAGATGTCCATCTGCGAAGGAGGCGCGCCCGCGACCACCCCGATCATGTTGAGCTCGGGAGCATAGGTGGGTTGCAGCTGGCCGGTGAACATCGCTGCGTGACCGCCCTGGCTGTGGCCGAACACAATCCACTCTTGGGTCACTGGGAGTTCGAGGGCGTAGACCGCTCGGACGCTGTCGAGCACGCTGCGGGCTTCGCTGACGCCAACAACATAGGGGTGCGTGCCGGGTGTGCCGAGGCCCTCGTAGTCGGTGGCCACCACGGCATAGCCGAAGCTCAACAGTGCCTGCGTCAGTACATCGTTCTCGGCATTGTTCGACGGAGCGCAGCTGTCGCCAAGGCCCGTTGTGCCGTGGGCCCAGGCAATGAGTGGCCAACCTCCATCGGGAACTTCGCCTTCCGGGATCGCAACAAACCCCGAAACGGCGATGTTGTCTCCGTTGGACGAGGTCGAGTTGTACAGGATTCGCTGGCCAGCGGCGGTACCAACTGTGATGGCTTCGGTGTCGATGATGGTGCCGGGAGCTCCTTCGGGAATCGGAAGCGGCAGCTCGAGGCCACCTGGTGCGTCGTAGACGCTGGCATCAAGCTCGGGCCCCTCATCGAGTCCTACTTCTTCGGCGGTTGCAGTTGGTTCAGGAACTGCTGTTGGTTCGGGAACGTCAGTTGGTTCAGGAACTGCTGTTGGTTCGGGAACGTCAGTTGGCGTGGCGGCCGAAGACTCGACCGCGGTGCCAGTCGTGGATGTTGTCGACTCTGTGGTGCCGTTGGAACCGCAGGCGGCGGCCACAACCATCACAGCAAGGACCACGGCGACCAAACGTCTCATCGGCATGTGGGTGACGGTACCTGCGCACGGAGGACCACCAGACATCGGGCTGAAAGACAGTATTTCGCGACGCCCTTTAATGACGGGATCTGGCGCCGATTGGTACTTGTGCGGCTAAGGCTTCTGCCGCAAGATAAAAAGCAACGGCTCACGACGCGACGCAACAGAATGAACACCAGATTTCCGACTGCAACCAGCATGCACCCAGCCTTCGTCTGATTGATCCAAGCAGTCACGACGAACCCGGCCGGCGCTTCCACGGAGCGCCGGCCGCCTCTCTTCTCAGAGCGCTGCGTGCAGGTGGTAGCTATGGCGATGCGTCGAAGGTAGCGATGGCGCGCTGAGTGGCAGCAATGTCGGCATCGGTGGCGAGCTGCACGAAGACCCGAATCAACGAATTGCCGCCGACGGGCGATACCGCAATGGTGACCGCGCCTCCGTCGGTTCCTCCGCATTGGCTGAACACTTCCCATCGACCGGTAAAATCGCCGTCGTTGGTCGCGAAGTTTTCGCGTCCGCTCCGGGTCTCGCAGGGCAAGTCCCACAGATCCAAAACGTCGTCTTGATCAGCAGCGGTGAAGCCGGTGCTGCGTTCGATGATGATTCCGGGCACAGTCCACGATTCTCGGAACGCATCCAGGTCAGGTGAGGCAAAAAGACTTTCGCCGAAGTCCGGATTCGCAGAGCCGTCACGATCGTTCCACTGGACTGGTACTTCGACCTGCACGTTGGCGCTCACGTCGGTGATGAGCACGTAGTCGGTGTAGGCGAAGCCAGCGTTGTTGCTGGCCTCGACCATTTCGTTTTCGAGTTCGTTCGTCAGTGAGAACGTTTGGAGCAGCGGTTCGCCGTTGATCTGGCCCTCGAGTAGCTCGTCGGTGCCCAGGCGTAGCACTTCGATGTCTATGGGATCGTCGCCGCTCGAGCGCACAATCTCGCAATAGGTCGCCATGGTGCCATCGACGGCAAGCGGTTGGCCATTCATCGTCAAGATCAGATCCCCAGGAACCAATCCAGCAAGGGCAGCCGGTGTCTGGTCAGCTACTGCGGCTACCCAGACGCCACTGACTTGTTCGGTCACTGTGGCCTGGCCGTTGATTCCGAGTGACTCGACGTCGCCGTTCCGTAACGCCTCGATGACTGGCAATGCTTGGGCGGCTGCGATTGCCTCGTTGAGGTCGTTGATGGACTCGCCTGCGTAGTTAATACCCACAACCCGGCCCTGCTCGTCGACCAGGGGGCCGCCCGAGTTGCCACCGCGGATACGGGCGTCGTGTTCAAGCACCGAGTCGATCGATGCCCACGATGTCTCGCCGCTGGCTTGGGTTGTACTTACAATGCCTGCGGTGAGGGTGTAGTCGACGGCCTGAAAGTCGGTGTCGAAGTTCAGCGGGTAACCGGCAGCAAAGACCGGTAACCCTGGCGTGACTCCTTCGCTGTTTCTGAATTCAAGCGAGGGATAGCCTTCGCCGTCGAGTTGCAGGACCGCCAGATCGTTGCATTCGGATACGCCCAGCAATATCGCATTCGTTGGTGCGTCTCGCCCATCGAGAAAGACTTGGATGTCGGTTGCGCCGGTGACGACATGGTTGTTGGTGACAACGGTTCCCGAGGAGTCGATGATGAAACCGCTTCCGATTCCGGCGACGTTCGACTCCATCAGTTCGAACGGCGGCACGAAGGCGCCCTCGGCGATGATCTTGACGGTCGCGGCAGCGACATCTTGAATTGAGCCTTCGGGGGTCGGCGTTGCGATGGCAGTCGATGGTGTCTGGGTGGTTGCAGGTTGAGGTGAGGATGGAGCAGGCGAACCTTGCACAGCAGGTGGCGTTGGCGCTGCTACCGAGGCTGTGCTGGTGCTGTTGACGGTGCACGAAGTAGCAACGAAGGCCAGCACCACAACCCCGACGAGGCGCGCCCCGGTGATGATCGGCAGATGCAGCAGCGGAGCCATAGGAGCCCAGTCCAGCAGATTTGCCCGCCCCGGTCTGTGTCCAGCCCGTCGCATCATCGATGACCCGGGTCACTGTCGAGCGCTGACCTCGCGGTCGGCGACGCTGCCTGATCAGCCGACAACTGCGCGGTCGTTCGAAGCTGCCACCGCATCGCTGCGATTGTGCCAGCTGAATTGCGAAGGGCACATCGGCTTGTCGAACAAGAAGCCTTGCACGCGGCTGACGCCGTGAGCAACAAGCCATTGCTGCTCCTCGGGGCGCTCCACGCCTTCGGCCACGATCTTCATGCCGAGTTCGTGCACCAGGCCGACGATGCCGATCACGATGTGCTGATTGGCGATGTCGTCGTCGATATAGGCGATGAGTGAACGATCGATCTTTACGGTGTCGACCGGAAGGTCACGTAGATAGCCGAGCGGCGAGTACCCGCTGCCAAAGTCATCGATTGCAACACAGATACCGACTTCTCGCAGCCGTCGAAGTTCGACCGCCAAGCGCACTGGATCTCGCACCGCAGCCGTCTCGGTGATCTCGACTCCAATCTGATGCGGGGACACATCGAGGTGGCGCAACATGGCCACAAACCGCTCAGAAAAGTTGGCCACATCCAGCTCTCGGGGCGACACGTTTACCCACACCCGAACAGATCTGGGGGTTGCGGGGTCGCTGATCAGCTGTTGCACACATCCCAACACGGTCTCGGTGAGTTTCTCGGCGAGCCCGTATGACTCCACCAACGGTATGAACACGGCGGGGCTGACGGCTTCGCCCGAGCTTCGGAACCATCGAGCGAGCGCTTCGACATGTATGACTTCGCCTGAGGCAACGTCGACCACGGGTTGAATGTGGGTCACGATCTCGCCGCTCGCGAGAGCTGCCGGCAACGCATGTACGAGCTCACCAGTACGAGAAACGTCACGGTCATAAACCACTGCAGTACCACGTTCCTGCTTCGCCAGGATCAGCGAGCTGTCTGCTTCGAGCAGAAGTGAGTCAAGCGTGGACTCTCCGGTGCTCGTTGCGATACCAACCGACACGCCCACTTCGTGGCGGCGTCCGTTGAAGTCCATCTCAGAGCCAACTGCGGTGATGATCGCTTCTCCCAGACCTTCGAGCCACTCAAGGGTTTGGGGGCGCGTCTGCGCGAACAGGACGAACTCATCGCCACCGAAACGACACAACTCAAATGCGATGTCGCCATAGCTGAATCCGAACAGTTGCTCGGTGACTCTGCGCAAGACGAAGTCGCCAGTGCCGTGACCCCACACATCGTTGATTGCCTTAAAATGATCAAGGTCGAGGTATGCGAGCACGATCGTGTGATCGCTGCCGGGTGATTCGTCGAACATGCGCGAGACCGATGATTCCAGCCGTCGTCGGTTCCATACGCCAGTGGTTGGATCTCGGTCTGCCTTTTCGCCGAGCTGTTGGAGGGCGTTGCTGTGTGCGGACTCGACCCGGCGACGGCGACGTACTTCGGAGATGGTGAGGCTGGCAAGTGCGAGACCGAGAACCGCCATCACGCTGCTGACCCAGGACGTGATCAGTCGTTCTTGGGCGAGTCCGGTAAGCGTTTCGTCGGCGTTCGCTCGGAGCGCGCGATAGGCAATGTCAACGTCGGCCTCGACATCGTCGCTGATGGCCTGCAAGGCCAGAAAGAATTCGCTTCGCTGCGCCGGGCTGTCGAGCGAGTCGAAATCGGAGAGCAGAGCACTCAGCGGGTCGGTCGCGTCGAGGAAGAGCGGAGCATCTGGGTCGGCGCTGGTGCTGTACCAGTCGACAGCCGCCAGGACGGGGAGAAAGGAGCGAGTGTCAACGACATCTCGCCAGCTGGCGGATCGGACTTGGGACACTTCGAGTTCGTCGTACATGCCAAGGGGTGCTCCCTGCACGAGCCCTTCGACCAAGGCCAACCGGTCCCGGTCGAACTGGTCGTGATAGCGCACAGTGGTCGAGAGTGCGTCATAGAAATAGCCCGTCTCGGCGTCGTTGGTATCGACGAGTGGCAGCACCAACCCGGCCGCAGTGTCCCGGGCCAAGGTGGTCACCACTCGCAGCTGAGAGTTGACGGGCCTCCCCGGCACCTGGCTCTCAAGTAGCGTGGTGCTGGTCGAAATTGCCCCGGACAGCAACGTCAACGCGTCGGTGTCGCTACCTGTGATGCCGCCAGGTTCGACGGGAACAAGTTCAGTAACGATGGCCGGGAGCCTGGTCTTCGCGCTGCGCAGTGCAACAATCGCGGCTTGGCGGTCGTTGGCGGCTTGTTGCATGGTTGCAGCGGTGGCATCTGGCCGTGCAGCCATCGACAGCGACGCTTCGGCACGAAAGAGTCTGCTGGCGACGACGAACAGTTCGTAGGTCGCATCGACTGGCACCAAGGCTTGCTCGAAATCAGCGATTTCGTCACCGCGTTCGGACCACAACCAGCCTGCGCCAGCCAGAACGCTCCAGGTCGGCACCAAGGCGAGGACGAGCAAGAGCCAGGTCCTGATGTCGCCTCGTTGTCTGCGGTGCTCCACGGTTTATCTGTCGGCGGGTCGACCAGGGCGGTGAACACTCCGGGCTACCAAACCCGGATCTGGGTCAGAGGAACTACGCAGTTCTGGGTATTGGGACGGGCGCCATCGGGGCGCACGGGTCACATCCACACCGGTCCTGAGTGCACAGATCAGCAAGGCACGTCGAGCACTGAAATGTTCGGCGCCAGACCTCTGCTCGCCGCCGCCCACCGGCGCAACCAACAACCACCAACCCCAAATCGCATCAGACCTGGACCAATCATCGGTGCCCTCTCAGCATCACCGTCGGCGATTCGTCGCGAGCTGGCGTAGTGCTGTTGTCGCGTTGGCTTGCTTTGCCTCGTGAGCGCGCCATCTGGCGAGGCAGATCGTCAAAGGCGGCTTCAACGGCACAGTGCAGCATGACCCATCGTAAATCACCGTCGCAGTTGCACGCTCGAAGAATATTTCGGCTGGGTTTACTTGCGTCTGGGACCCCTCGAAGCAGACGTTGGAAGACGCTTTTACAGCTAATGGGAGTTGATCACGCTTGAGCCGGTTTGGTGAGAGAGTGGTTGCTGAGCCGCCAGTCGGTGAGCACTAGCTACAGCTGGAACAGGCCTTTGGGTTGATTCCTGGAGCTAGACCGTGCCCCGGCTGGTTGGTGAGGTTTCTGTAAGCACTCATGGGGTGTCGTGCCATTGAGCACTGATCCATTAGCTCGTTGCCAGATTCCTTCGGCTTGACCAAAGTTCGGCATCGATTGACGTTTGTGGAGGTAGTGATGGTTGTGTTTGTGGGTGATGATTGGGCTGAAGCTCATCATGATCTGTATGTGATGAACGAGGCGGGTGATCGACTCGACTCGGCGAGGGTCCCGCATGGCCTTGACGGTATGGCCCGGTTTCACGAGCTGGCCGCTGATCATGTCGAGGACCCCACCGATGTGATTGTCGGAATCGAGGTCGACCGCGGGCTTTGGATCGAAGCGCTCGTTGCATGCGGTTATCAGGTTCACGGGATCAACCCGCGGGCCGCCTCGCGGTATCGAGACCGCCTCAATGTTGGCGGCGCCAAGTCTGATCGTGGTGACGCAAAGATGTTGGCTGATCTGGTTCGCACCGATCGCCACCAACATCGCCAGGTCGCTGGCGACAGCGAGATTGCACAAGCAACCCGAGTCCTGGCGCGAGCTCATCAGAGTTTGGTGTGGGACCGGACCCGGCACACGAATCGGCTTCGCCACGGGTTACGTGACTACTTTCCCGCTGCAGCCCAAGCGTTTGCTGGTGAGCTGGCAGGCATGGACGCAATTGGAATCTTGGCAAAGGCCCCGACCCCGGTCGAGGCGGCACAGCTGTCGGTGTCTCAGATCCGTTCGGCTCTCAAGACCGGTGGTCGACAACGCAATGTTGATAAACGCGCCCGTGAGCTCCAAGCGTTGTTGCGCGCTGATCATCTAGCGACCACTCCAGCGGTTGCAGCTGCCTTTGGGGCCACGACCCGATCGCTCGTCGCGATCATTGTCGAGCTGAACCAACAAATCGAAACGCTCGAGGCAGAACTCGCTTCGGCTTTTAGCAAACACCCGGACACTGACATTTACCGTTCCCTGCCAGGATTTGGTCCAGTACTCAGTGCCCGGGTGCTCGGCGAGTTCGGAGATGACCCCGAACGCTACGCCAACGCCAAGTCTCGCAAAAACTACGCCGGCACGTCACCTTTGACCCGAGCCTCAGGCCGAAGCCACATCGTGTCGGCTCGCCACATCCGAAACCGAAGGCTCTATGACGCACTCGACCAAGCAGCATTATGTTCGCTCACCCAAAGCCCGGGCTGCCGCGACTTCTACGACCAACGCCGAGCCAAAGGCGACCTGCACCACCAAGCCCTACGAGCGCTCGCCAACCGACTCGTCGGCATCCTGCACGGCTGCCTCAAAACCCGCACCCACTACAACGAACACACCGCCTGGTCACACCGCCAAGAACCAGAAACCCGAATCGCCGCTTGACTCTAAAACCCCTGGGGTGTCTAGCTTCCCGATGGTCCTGCCGCAACGGCAACTTCGAACTCGAGCAACGTTGCCCCCATGCTGACCGGCGCCTGTGATGCCTCGCCGTCTTTAGGGCCGGCGTGACTGGCCCGAGCGCCGTCGCCGTCTCGCCATCCCTCGTAGGCTGCCTGGTCGGCCCACCGGGTGTAGACGAACCATCGGGTCTCGGTATCGCCGGCCGGTTTCAGCAACTCGAAACCCTCGAAGCCGGCAACGTCGGCCAAGCTGTTCATCCGGGCGGTGAACCGCTTGATGATCTCATCGCCAGCTTGGGGCGGGATCTCCAGGGCATTGATTTTCACGACACTCATACCGATTGTGTAGCAGGCTCGCCGTCATTGGATCCAACATAGGCAAAGACGATGAAGCCACCGAGCGGCAGCGTGGCCAACATCAGGTAGGACCATCCGAACGAGACATCGCCCAAGAGGCCGACGATCAGTGTCGTGAGCGCAGCCATGATCGAAAACATGATGGTCATGGTGGCGAGCGCCTGGCTGAAAGACCGACTGTCGAGCGTGTCGCGGACGTAGGCGGCGATCAAAGCCGGGAAGGTCGCTGCGCCTGCGCTGTACAGCAAGGCGCCGAAGATCGTGGCAACGCTGCCGCCGATCGCAACGGAGACGTTGGCGACGAAGAGTGCAACCAGGTCAAACCGCAGCACCGTCAGTCGACCAATTCGGTCAGAAAGTGCTCCTGCGAGAGGCGATGCGATCATGCCTGCGACCCCCATGAGCGAAAAGATGAGCGGCGCCCCCGACTCTGAGACGTCGCCGTGCTCTCGCAGCGCAACCACGATGAAGGTGCCGAATCCGGCCGACATTCCGCCGAAAAGTGCATAGGCGATGGTGACCTCGCGCCATCGCGGGATCCGCCGCAGAATGCTGAGGTCGATCATCGAGGTACGAATGCGAGTGGTGGGAGTGAACCTGGCTAAGGCGAGCAATGCCACCAAGAGCGCCACGGTGAACCCCAGTGCCAGCCACCAGATGGGTCGCCATAGTTGACTGTCACCCGATGCGCGCCGCCACGCGCTCGTGCCGATACCAAACGCAATGTTGGCAAGTCCCATAGTCGAGGTGAGCGACCCAATGACAAGCCCTCGTCTTCGCTCGCTCACGTACTCGGTGGCCAGAACCGGCGCAGTCATCCAGATGCCAGCGCCTGCGCCGCCGACCAGAGCAACGCCCATAGTAAGGCCGGCCAGGTCTTGGGCGGTTGCGGTAATGACAAGGCCAACTGAGCTGACGACCAGGGCGGATCGCAGGATGGTCGCAGGTTCTACCCGGGGCGAGGCCACCATCACGATCAGCACGCCCACGACGTACAAGATGAAGATGCCCGAGCTAGGCCAGCCTGCTTGAGCATTGCTCAGGTCGAGGTCACCTTTGATCTCTTTAAGCAACAGACCATAAACCGAGCGCCCGATCGAATGCGAGACGATCGGCGTCGCGCAGATAAGCGCCGTGATCACTATCTTTCGCCGCGAGCTGAGACTCCGAGTCGCGGCTGCCATGCCGACGGTCTAGTTTGCCGGGTCGCCCAGGTCAAAATCAGTAGAAATCGGGCTGCTGCGATGGTGTTCAGCGAATCTGGTGCAGCGGCTAGTTCTTGGCGGAGCGTGCTTTGGCCAACGAGGCCGGCGTTTTGTGAGAGGCGAACTCGCCGTCGTCTGGGTCATCGGCTTGTAGCTTCTTGGCCGCTCTGAAAGCACCGAAGCCAAGCACCGCCATACCAGCGATCCACCCGATGAGCGGAGTTTTACCACTTGGCTCTGGAAAGGTCCCACATACTGCGTCGGGCGCGCACAACTCGGCCATCTGGGCTTCGGCTTCGGCCAAGCGAGCATCGGCTCGAGGGCCGAGCGCCTTGGCTGTTTCCCGAAGCCCCATGGCATTGTCGATCTGGGCTTGCACCGATTCGGTGGTCTCGAGTGAGAGGAAGTTGTCGAGCGCAGCTTGGGCTTCAGCCCGTGTTGCCACGATGTCGGCGTAGTCATCGTCGAGCGAGCACCCAGCGACTTGGTTACAAGGTGTACGACCCTCGGACCGCACGCCGTCGACCCGGATCGTCACTGGATACTCAATGCCGGTTTGGCCGGTGGTCTCGAGCGTGACTTTGAGGAACCACACATTGGTATGTCCGTCGGGATAGGTGGCCCCGTTGCCCGTCACCAGGGAATTAGGACCGTCGACCACGTCGAGCGTCGGCGCTACGAAGCTTGCGCTGATGTTGAGCTCGCTCGGAGCGTCTCCGAGTATCGAAACCTCGAACTCGTACTCGGTGCCGTTGGTGTAGACCAAGGCATACCAAGCGCTGTCTCCGCTCACGATCCGGTCCGAATATTCACCTGGCGGAAGCTGAGGTGCATTTCGGAAATCGGCGGTACCGGTGACCGTTGTCTGGGCGCCCGCAACTGGAACGAATCCTGCGAACAAGGCGGCACTCGTTGCAACAACAGCAACCAGCGCATTGAGAAGTCGGCGCGTGGCGGTCATGATGCGGGAGATCCTTGTCCGGTCTCGCTGGTGTGACCAGTCCAGGTCGATCCATCCCACCAGCGGAACCGACCCACGATCGCGGGATCTTCATACCAGCCTGGGGCGTGCGGCTCGACTTGTGCAGCAGGTTCGCCGGGCGCTGGTTGAGTCGAAGGCACACGCAATGCAGAGTTGGTACCGGCGGGTTCCCGGGGCTCGGGCGACGTGGCGCTGCTCGAAGAGGCCGATGCGACGATGTTCTGTTTCGCCAGCATCCGTCGACGAGCTTCTTGGCGCTGGGCCTCTTCGGCTGCGAGAGCCTCAGCTGACGAAGCGCCGTCGGATTCCGTTACCTGCGTGGCTGGCTGGTTCGCTGGCGCTGCGGGGGACACCGCCGGTTGTGGAGCTGCTGCTTGGTCGCGGGCTGCTTGGTCGCGGGCTGCCTGTTCGGCTGCTGCTTGTTCGGCTGCGGCTTTTTCGCTGGCGGCTTTTTCGGCTGCGGCTCGTTCGCGGGCTGCTAGTTCAGCTGCGGCTTGTTGGGCTGCTGCTTTTTCGGCTGCGGCTTTTTCACTGGCGGCTTTTTCGGCTGCGGCTCGTTCGCGGGCGGCTTGTTCGGCTGCGGCTTGTTTGCGGGCTGCTTGTTCAGCTGCGGCTTGTTCAGCTGCTGCTTGCTGGGCTGCGGCTTGTTCAGCTGCTGCTTGTTCGGCTGCGGCTTGTTCGGCTGCGGCTTGTTTGCGGGCTGCTTGTTCGGCTGCTGCTTGTTCGGCTGCGGCTTGTTCGGCTGCGGCTTGTTTGCGGGCTGCTTGTTCGGCTGCGGCTCGTTCGCGTGTTGCCTGCTCGGCAGCCGCAGTTTCGGCCGGAGAGACAGTTGCTTGAGTCTTCGCCTCGCTCGTCGACGGTTGGATGGCGGCCTTCTCGGCCTGGATCTGTTCCGCGGCCGCCCGGGCTGCGGCGTGCTGCTCCGGCGTGAAGTCAGGACGCGGTGCCGGAAGGGCTACGCGCTCGGGCGAACCTTCCTGGACGATACTTTCAACACCAGCGGCGTCCTGCTGCTTCGCGGTGAAGCCCTCCGATGTTGGCGGACCGGATGGAGTCTCTTTGCTGTCGATACGCTCGGGCAGCTGCATGGCGAGCGCCGACTTCGCAGCCTCGAGCTCGGCGTCCCACGTATTGCCTTCGCCGGGGCCAGTTGGTTGCGGCGCCGGGGCTGGCCGTACATCGAGCGTCGGGCCGTCACGGGTTGGCGCCGGTGCCAGTGCGAGGGAGGCGGGCTCATCCGGCCCAGGTTCCAAGTCAAATGTGGGGACGACGGTCTTGGGTTCGTCGTCGTCCTCAGAACGAGTGCGCCTGAGTTTTTCAAAGGGAGCGAACAACAAGCCGAGTCCGAGCAGAATCATCAGCAGCGGAATCCGGAAACTGTTCGGCTGTTCCGGTGCCGTGAGCAGTAGCGCCTCGAGTTCCTCGGCCCGCTGGGTCGTGGCCTCGGTCGAGTCTTCAGCGGCGGTGTATTCGGCGACGAGACGATCCCGCTGCGCGATGAGTTCTTCGGCTGCTCGTTCGCCGCCACCGCTGGTGTCCAGCTGCGCTTCGATCTCGGCGACCTCGAGCGTCAGATCGACGATCTCTTGCGGATAGAAGCACTGCTGAGGGGCTCGGCAGCTTGTTGTGGGGCCGCCGAAACCAGGTCCCTCGGTCAGTATCTCCAGCTCAAATGTTCCGGTGGCAGCCTCGTTAGGTGAGGTGAGCGATACCACCCAGAGCACGTCGTGTACGCCGCCGGTCACCTTGCAACCGGTGCATCGGATCGAGCTTGTCGGCCGTGGCGGGAGCCCCGCATTGGTATCGGCGTTTTCGCCTCGGAAAAGCGTTTGGTCGAGTTCGGGGACACGCATGCGAATATCGAAGACCAGATCAGCTTCGTTTGGGAGCCCGAACACTGTGGCAGTGAAGGTGCCGCCGAGCGGCCCGAAGTCATCGAATCGATAGACGGTCTGCGAGTTCATATCGATCGTGTCGGTGTAGACCACTGCGTCGGCACCAACGTCGTCGAGACGCACCAGGCTCGGCGCATCTTCACTTGTCGGGGTACCTTGGATCTCGCGACCGATGAGGCGCTGGGCCTCGCGCGGTGCGCTGAGTTGCACCAACAACTCGGGCAGGACATTGCGAGCGTCCTCGGGCGTCTGAATCGAGGTGTAGCCGCCACCAGTTGCATCGGCGATGCAACGAAGCTCGCTCGCCGCTTCACTGTCTGCACTGAACCCGACGGTCATCACGCGCGCTACGCCTGAGTCGGTAGCGGTGAGGTCGTTTGCGATCTCGCACGGGTCTTGGCCAAAGCTTGGGCCACTCGTCGGGTCACCGTCGAGGTCAGCATCGAAGCACTCGTCGCGTCCATCGGAGAAAAGCACGATGGTGCCGGTCGCTCCGGCTGGAATATCGTCGCTGGCCTGCTGCAGCGCCAGCCCCATGGGCGTGTCGCCGAGCGCCGAGAACCCTTGGACTTGTGCGATCAGCTGGTCACGCTGCAACGGAGCGATCGGCTGCACGAGCCGACTGTCGGTCGAGCAACTTGGTTCGCGAAGCTCAGGCGACGTTGGAGCAATCTGATCGCCGTAGGTCCGCAGGCCTACGTGCGCATCGGGACTCACATTCGCAAAGGCTTCGACGAAGGCGGCCTTGGCGGCATCGAGTTTGGTTTGGGTGCTGTCGAACGGCTCGTTCATCGAACCGGAGAGATCGAGTACGAAGATGACGACCTCGTCTTGGCCGTCGTCGCCTTCCTGGGCCGAAACGGATGGCACTGTCAGCAACGAAGCGATGAGCAAAAGCGCGGCCAACCAGCCAAGACGCTTTGCGTTACGCGAGCACACGCCAGAGAATGAACGGTTCACTATTGCCCCCATTCGGCAGTTCCTACCCGGCCTTTAGGCCTGGTACAGGGTATGTGCCTACGGAGCAACTGATCGACCACCCAAAGTGCGGATAAAACGAGGATCACTCTAATGAGATACGAGCCAATTCAGGTGGCGTCGGCGCTCTCAAAGACAAATGGCTCCAGCGACTCTTGCGCAGCAATACGCCACTTGTGCCAATTGCCGCCGCCGTAATAGGCCAAACTGCCTGGTGCCGCATCGCCCTCGCCGTTGTAATACGAGATGCAGTCCCGTAGCGGAGCGGTGGCAATGTCAGCTTGCGCACAGTGATCTGCGTAGCGTTCCTCGGAGTCGGGCGTGATGTCGACGACACGGTGTTCAGCGTCGCGCATGGTCGACAACATCCACACGATGTAGTCGCAATGCTGCTCGATCGCGTCGGTGAAGTTGAAGCTTCCGCCGCCGCCCTGAGGACCGGACACTATGAACAAGTTCGGGAAGCCGTGACTATGCAGCCCCAAGAACGTCTTGCAGCCCTGCATTTGCCACTTTTCGCTGAGCGTGACACCTCCACGGCCCTTGATCATGTTGAAGGTCGAGGTGGCCATCCAGTTGAAGCCGGTCGCATAGATCAACACATCGAGCGGGTAGAGCTGCTCGTCGTGGACGACGCCAGCCTCTTCGATCTTCTGAACTCCCAGCGGCGCGGTGTCGACAAGATGCACATGGTCGAGGTTGAACGACGGCAGGTACTCATCGTGAAAGGTCGGGCGCTTGCACCCGTAGGGGTAATACGGCTTCAACGCCTTCGCAGTCGCAGGATCCTCGACGATGGCGTCGACGCGAGCTCGAATCTGCTCCATGATCCGAAAATTCGAATCGAGCTGCTTCTGTACCAGCTCGTGCTGGCTGAGCTGGCGGGCATGGCTCTTGCGGCCCTTCTTGAAATCGTCGACCTTGCCCGTCATGTAGTCGTCGTCGGCCTGGATGGCCGCTCGACCCGCCGAGATCTTCGAGAATCGCTTTCGTCGGGCTCGTGCCCAACCCGGCTCTTGGGCCCACTCGTCGATTTGTTCCTGCGTCGTGGCTCGCTGATCGCGCACGTCGATAGAGCTGGGTGTCCGCTGGAAGACGAACAGCTCGCCCGCGATCTTGGCCAGCTCGGGGACTGCCTGTACCGCCGTGGCGCCCGTGCCGATTATTCCGACTCGCTTGCCTGCGAGATCCACGTCGTAGTTCCAACGAGAGGTATGAAACGCGTCTCCCCCGAATGTCTCCATGCCGTTGATACGCGCCAGCTTGGGGCTGGTCAAGATGCCATTGGCCAGCACGACATGGGTTGCTTTCATTGCGTCGCCACGGTCCGTGTGCACAACCCAGCGCTGTTGGGCTTCGTCCCATTCGGTCCGGTCGACGGTGGTGTGAAACAAGCACTTGTCGTAGAAGCCGAACTTGGTAGCCATTGACTGGCAGTACTCCAAGATCTCGAAGCCAGACGCAAACTTCATGGTCGGCACGTACTCCATTTCTTCGAGCAACGGAAGATAGCTGTAGCTCTCGACGTCGCAGGCAATGCCGGGGTACCGGTTCCAGTACCAGGTGCCGCCAACGTCACCGCCTTTCTCGCAGAAGCGCACGTTCTGGAAGCCGGCCTCGCGCAGTCGGTACCACAACAACAGGCCAGCAAAGCCCGCGCCGATGACCAAAATATCGCACTCGTCGTCGAGCTTCGCACGCTCGATAGGTTCTTCTGAGTAGACGTCTTCGAGATACGAGGCGAAGTCGCCATCGATCGACATGTAATCGGCTGCGCCCCGCCGAGCCTCTTTGAACTCGCGGTACTTCGCTTGTTCGTCGGCGTTGAACACCGCTCCAACCGGTTGCTCGGGCAACGTCGTCAGCGCTTCGTTGTCGAGGACTGCATATCCCTTGCCAGCAATCTTGTCGTTTGCCTTTGCGGCGCGAGTGTCGAAGATCTTCAAACCCGTGTCGGGATCGATGCGGATTGCTTGGTGCACGCGGTTACTCCTTGTTCCACCCCGACCTTATTGCAGGGCCGGTCCTGGATTGAAGCACAGGCCCGTGGCGAGGCGCATGTAGGCACGTTTGCCCATCAACTCTTACAAAGTTTCGCTCATCGTTGCGTTGCCGGTACCGATAGATGTGCATGACGCAGCGGCTGGACCCCACCCAACACCTACATACCGCTGGTCTCTGCCGCCGTAACGCGCTGCATGTCGCGCAGCTCGCATGGACAACGCATCCAGCTGTCGGGTTTGACCTTGCGGGCGTGCGGTGGCTTGATCGCCACATCGAAAAGTCACGGCCGCATCTCCCGGCTGGCTATCTCGATGAGTTCGTGCAGCTCATGGGCTGCTTCTACGGAGAATGCATCCTCGCCGCCTTTGGTGGTCAATGGATGATGTCTCACGACGACCGTGGCCACCTTGGCATCGAGACGCCCGGGCTTGGAGTGACCTTCCCGATTCGAGCCGTTGAGGCGCACGTGGTCGACGGCGCGAAATGGTCGGTTGCAGTCGCCTATCTTACCGCGACCGAATACGTCGGCGGCTTGGCCAGCCTCGACGCCTCGGTTGTCGAAGTCGCTGCATAGGTCGCTGAGTTAGACAACGACCAAGCAGGCGCCGAACAGTGCAACTGCGGCCGCAACCGTCGCCATGTCAGGCCTTTTTTGGTCGCGCCCAAAGATCGGTCCTGCGTTTGCGCTTGCACCGAAGTACATAACGCCCAGCAGCGCGCCGACAATGAACCCGCCGGCGTGGCCGCCCAAGCTGACATAGCCGCTGAAACTGATGAACAGATTGAGCAGCAGAACTTGGCCGAGGCCCGACTCGTTGATGCCAACCCCTCGGCTGCGGAACAGCACGACAAGCAGACCAAGCAGACCAAAGATCGCGCCCGAAGCACCCATCGTCAGCGCGTTTGGTTCAAGAAGGAGCGCTCCAAAGGATCCGCCGAGCAGCGAGGTCATGTAGGCGAGCGCATAACGAACTGGTCCAAGCTGTTTCTCGAGAAGGCGTCCAATTGCGTACAGCGCGTACATGTTCATCGCCAGGTGAAGGACGCCGAAGTGCAGGAATCCGCTGGTGAAGATGCGCCACCACTCGCCGTTCACCCTGATTTGTCCGGCATTGAGCGCCCACTCTTGCGCAGTCGTGCCGCCGGTCAGTGCCCGGGCATCATAGAAAATGACCTGGGCGGCAAAAGCGAGAACGTTGAGCGCGATGATCGCGGTGGTGACCGTGCCACTCGAGCCGGGAAGCGTCCGCGTCGTGTACACCTTCTGCTTGGTGCCAACAACGCACTCAGGGCAGTGGACGCCAACCGAAGCTTGGTGCATGCAGCTGGGACATATTAGGCGTTCACAGCGCTGACATCGAACACCCGATGGGCGATCCGGGTGCCGGTAGCACACGGCGGCCTGCGTCCTTGGTTCGTGATCATGGCTGCTCAAGAACCGCAGTCTAGGAACGATGAGCAGTCCTGCGACCGCGGGCTGCGGAGTCTCGGCACTTTGGGCTGGGGCGAGGCTCGCTGGAGGTGGTGGATGGGTTATGTTGTGGGGTACACACGCAGACCTTGGTCGCCAGAATCGCTCTGGATCGCAGCGATCCGCAGTCAGGAGCCCACAGACGATGGTTGACTTGGCGGTCGAAGGCCTCGGTGCGGGAGAGTTGATTGGCGGGGGAGCTTCCGCCTCGGTGTTTGCTGCCACTCGGCTGTCGATCGGCGATCGGGTTGCGGTCAAGATCCTCAAGCAGACGCTGACCGATGAACAATCGAGAAGCCACTTCGAGCGCGAGGCCCGCGCGCTGACCGAACTAGCCGATATCCCGGGTGTGGTTGCCGTGCTCGACTCTGGCGTGAACGTGCGAGGCGAGCCCTACTTGGTGTTCCCGCTGTTCCAAGGCTCCGCTCAGAGCGACGTGTCCGAGCACGGGGCCATGGATCCCATTCGAGCGGCTCGGATGGTTGCGGGTGCGGCCAGGGCCGTGCACCAAGGGCATCTGCGGGGTGTGATTCACCGTGACCTCAAACCAGCCAACCTGCTGCTGACCAACTCTGACGATATTTTCGTGTCAGATTTTGGCATTGCCAAGCTGACCGATAGTTCGGTCTCAGCATCAGGTTGGTTGGGGCTGACTCCGGCCTATGCGCCGCCCGAAGCGCTCGAGGGAATTTCTGCTGGCGTCCTCGGCGACATCTACAGCTTGGGAGCAACGCTCGCTGCACTCGTAATTGGAGCGCCGCCGTTCTCGTCGAGCGGTGCCGAATCGCCGATCGCGCTCTTGAATCGCGTCGTCAACCAGCCAGCCCCCGATCTCGCGACATACGGGGCACCGCCCGAAGTCGCAGCAGTAGCAAGCCGGGCAATGGCGAAGTCTGCGCACGAACGATACGAGACCGCACTCGACATGGCAAACGCGCTCGAGGCTGCCGCAGACAGCGCCGAAGAGACAACAGCCGTACCGGTCAATCAACCACCATCAGGTCCAGCTTCGTCGGGCGGATCGCCCTTTCCGGCGCCTCCTCCGCCCACGCCCACAAACCTGCCACCTGCCCCCGAGGGTGCACCGAAAACACCCTCGCCTTCTGGTGGGCCATCGTCGACTCCGCCGCCAGTGCTTGCCGGGGCTGCCGCGCCCCCATCGGGTGAGCCCGCGATCTTTCCCAGTGCAGTTGCGAAGGTGCAGGCTCCATTCAGCCCCCCGGTGAGCACCGGGTCGGACTCGAAGAAGAAGTTGGCCGTCGGGGTCGCACTAGTAGTTGCCCTGGCGGCCGCAGTCGGCGGCTATTTCTCACTCGCTGGCGACAACGACTCGACCGTGCCGCGGGCCGAACCATCCGCTGTTGTTCGCACCGAGCCGAGTGCGGTCCCGCCCGCCACACCACCACTGGAGCTATCGCCAGCACCCGCAACGCCAACACCCGCAACGCCATCCCCTTCGCCTGCTGGTCCAACTCCGGGCCCAGCGTCCGGGGTCGTACCGAGTGGGCCCATCGATGTCAACGCGGCAGGCACGGGCGAAGCGTCCGATCTGGCGGCTGCGGTCGAACTGGCTGAAGACGGAGACGTGATCCGGCTCGCGGCAGGGCGCTACGAACTCGACTCGACCGTTGTTATCACAGCCGACATAACCATCGTGGGTGCAGGTCAAGGCGACACCGAGATCGTGGGCACGCAAGAAGCAGGCGCTGTGCTGTTCAGTTCGACCGCAGGCGGTCTTCACGATCTGACTGTCAGTAGCACCTTCGTCTCAGATTCCGATGATGACAACGTCGGCCTCGTCGAGTTCGACAGTTCAGAAGCCATGCGGATCGATAGGGTGACCGTCAGCAACGGCGCCGGATTTGGTCTCACCGTCATCGGATCAACCGGTTCGATCACGAACTCCGTGTTCAACGGACATCGCCTCTCGGGAATTGGCGTGGGCGATGGTTCGAACGTCGAGATCACGAACAACAGGACAAACAACAACGGTGAGTCGGGCGTGGTGCTCTTTGACAGCTCGCCAGCGATTCTCATGGGCAACACCGCCTCGGGAAATGGTAACTTCGGCTTCTCCGCTCAGGGCGACAGCTCGGCCGAACTGGTCGGCAACACCGCAAGCGGCAACAGCTTGAGCGGCTTTGTCATGCGTGACGACTCGACGGTGTCCTTGCACGGCAATCGAGCGCTGAACAACTCCGAGACCGGCTTCGTCTGGTTCGACAGCGCGGCAGGCACTGCCTTGGGCAACGAGGCCACCGAGAACACACGCAGCGGCTTCTCTGTCAACAACACCGCCAGCCCGACTCTCACGGCCAACTCGGCGTTGGACAACGACGACTCCGGCTTTGCGTGGGCGGATACGAGCAGCGGTGCTGCGATCGGCAACCGCTCTGAACGCAATGCCATCAGCGGCTTCACCACCATCGATGAGACCACGGTGTCGCTTCGGGCCAACTTCGGCAGCGACAACTCGGACGAGCTGTTCGACCTGGGTGCGAGCACCGCCTCTCCCGACGGAGGTGGCGTGATCTTGGTCGAGGCCGACGGGAGCGGTGATGTTGCAGATCTGAGGGCAGCCATCGCCCGTGCGCCGAACGGTGGTGTTGTGCGGCTCGGCGCGGGACAGTTCGATATCGACACCACAATCGACATCAGTACCGATCTCACCATCGTCGGCGAGGGGCCTTCGCAGACGACGATCTCGATCTCGGGCGAGAGCACTGCGCTGCTCATAGAACAAACCCCGATACGTATTTTGAACTTGGGCGTATCGTCGACCTTCGAAACTGACGACGACGACGAGCGTTTCAGCCTGGTTGAAATCGACCGCTCGGATTTCGTTGCTCACAACATTTCGGTGTCGAGCAGTGCCGGGGTTGGGCTCTCGCTGTTCGCCAGTCAGGGAACAGTCACCAACTCGACGTTCGCGAACAATTTCTGGTCTGGCCTCGGCTCAGCCGAGGGTTCTGACGTCATCATTTCCAGCAATGTGTCGTTGAACAACGGCCAATCGGGCATGGTCTTCTTCGATTCGTCCACCGGGTTCATCGGCGCCAATACTTCGAGTGGCAATACGTTCTTCGGTTTCTCGGCAGTTGGCACGGGCACACCAGCGTTCTTGGCCAACATTGCCGACGCCAACACCGGTAGCGGATTTTCTGGTGCTGAAATGGCTGAGCCCCGCTTCGTGGGCAACACATCTCGCGCCAACGAAGAGGCTGGCTTCAGCTGGTTCAACGAGGCCACGGGCTCAGCCGTGTCGAACGCGGCATCGGCCAACGGCACGAGCGGTTTCGTTGTGTCTGACACCGCAGGGCCAGCGCTGCGCACCAACACCGCGAGCCGAAACGAAGTCGACGGGTTCACATGGTTCGAGAATGCAACGGGGACGGCGCGAGGCAATCTGGCGGTGGCAAACGTCTTCGACGGGTTCGCGGCCGAAGGCGAATCGACCCCAAGTCTCGAACGAAATACCGCAACGGAAAATGAGCGGCGCCCGTATAACCAGTCAGCGACTGCCAACCCGACCCTCGAGGACAATGAGTTCTGATCCGCAACGTTGGTATCGGCTGCGTCGCCCGGCGTGCAGTTGGGGCCCCAGTGCCAGTATGTCGATGCGCTGCTGGGCTCTGCTGCTGTGCGCCGGGATGATGGTGTCGGGCTGCACCGCTAGCCAGTCTGTTGTTCAAGTAGCACCAGGCGAATCGATTGTCGGCCAAAGCCCTGCATCGATCACCGAGCAGATCGAACCAACTGCGGAACCGGTCGCCACCGTCGCGCCAGCGCCAGCGCCAACGTCAACCGCAACCGACGCCAACCGCCGAACCCGTAGACCAGGTGATTCAACCGGGCACCGGCGATGACACAGCCGTCCTGCAAACGGCCTTGAATGCAGTGCACCCGAGTGGGGTGCTGCAGCTGGGGCCAGGCACGTTCGAACTCGACGATGAGCTCGTGGTCCGCCTCGATATAGAACTTGTCGGGGCCGGTGAGCAACTGACGTTCTTGACCCGCGCCGACAGCGGATCGATTCTCAACGTGCGTCGCGCAACGTTTGGGCTCTCCGACGTCACGCTCTCGTCGAGCTTTGTGACCGACGAAGAACAGCGATTCCCGCTGTTGCAAGTCGCCAGTTCCAGGGTCACGGTCGAACGGGTCACGATCTTGAGTGCCCCTGGCGCCGGGGCCTGGATGGAAGACGTTGGCGGCACCGTCGTCGACTCGACCTTTACGAGCAACGGATGGATCGGCCTGTGGGTGCTGGGAGACTCCACGCTGTCGTTGGTGGGCAACACCGCAACCGACAATCAAGATGGATTCATCTTCGACGAGCAAACCTTTGTTGATCTGGCGAGGTCGTCTTGGTAAACAACAAAGATGCCGGGCGACTGCCAGTTCGTCACGAACGCTTCGAGGTTTGGAGCCGGCCGCAGTCGAGCATCGACCTAATTGTCGGCGAGGCCGTCAACGTCGACGAACGCCAGCGGCACCTCCATCGAAATGGTCGCGGTGTCGTCGGCGACGAACCGAAACTCGGTGTAGGCATCGGCCGCATCCCCGCCCGTTGGCGCGTCGGGCAGTGCCATCGCCATGACCTCGACGAGGGGCGACCCGTTGATCTCGCCTTCGAATGAGGCGTTGGTGCCCGGTCGCTCGACTGCAATATCGATCTGGCGGCCCGACTCTGCGTTTCGGAGTGCTTCGCAGTACTCCTCGGCGGTGCCGTCGCGGCCCAGTTGCACGCCTCCTAGCTCGGTGATGACATCGCCTGGCAGGATGCCGAGCCGGTCTGCTTCGGTCCCGTAGCGCACCGACGTGTCCCACATGCCGAGCCCCTGACCGAGTGCATCGGGGTCGACGCCCAGCGATTCGAAGTCGCCGGTTCTGAGTTCGTCGATGACCCGCTGGGCGTCGCCGGCAGCGATGGCCAGGTTCAGATCGTTGGTGTGCGGATGACGTGACTGTTCGTGATTGCCAGGCCGTCGCTGCTGATGAAAAATGCGGTGCCGATCGATGAACTCTCAACCCGTTCGATCTCACCAATTGGCACCGAAGTGCCTTGCACTAGCACTTTGAGAGTGGCGCTGGCTACTCCCTGGATGGGATCTGTCGTCGGTGTCGGTGCGACCGTGGGTTGGGGGGGCTGTGGGATTTGGCGCAGCCACCAGGGCGCTCGGTTCGGCCAGGCCGGTTGCCGGGGGCGACTGGCCTGAGTCGGCTTGTTGCGATGTCTGCACGGCGCACCCGGATGCGATGAGGCACAAGGGGAGAAGCAGAGACGCGAGCGAGCATCGCTTCGAGGGGTCTCCTGAGTAACGGTGCCAAATCGGACATCTGAGTTTCTACTAACGCGGTTTATGGGTCGTTTAGTGGGTGTAGTTGGCGTTGGATGATTTCGGTGATGTCGAATCGGTACTCGCCGTAGGGGTTGAGCCTTTCGAAGCGCGCTGGGCTGAGGTGGATGACGGTGTCGTCGTGGATTGTGCGTCCTTGTGCGCGTTCGTCGTCGATGGCGAGCTGCAGGTATGTGGTGTTTGAGAGGATGCAGGCGTTGGCCACGAGGCTGAGGCAGTGGGCTTGCATGGTTTGGTCTTCGTGGTGG
>ENA-ORXT01000806-ORXT01000806.1-marine-metagenome-genome-assembly--contig:-NODE-806-length-46462-cov-11.267630_pt1 | contig 46462 bp, 39 predicted proteins | sample MGYA00237868_ERZ511482 | MGnify/ENA metagenome assembly ERZ511482
CTGGTTTCTGACACCGTTTGTTGAACGGCAATCCGACGCTGATCCGACGACCTCGCCGGGTGTTCAGAAAACGTTCGATATCTGAACAAACGTCAATACTGAGCAGATCCGCAGCCCGGGTGGATGTGCGTTGCGCGTAGTCTTCGGCGATGGGTCTCGATATTTCGGCATGGCGATTACTTGAGCCGCAGGAACGGATCACTGAGGGAAACCGAAACGAGGTCTGGCGCGGGTCGCTGGACGGCAGGTCAGTATCGATACGACGATCGCGTCGAGACGAGAACTCGCTGAACTGGGAACTGGACCTAATCGACCATCTAGCTTGTGCGGGTTTCAGAGTCCCAACCGTCATCGAAACCATCGACGGACGCCGGCATGCCGATGGTGTCGTGGTGCAGCATTGGCTAGGTGGTCGACCGCCCAAGTCGGATCAGGACTGGCAACTCGTAGCTGCCACGCTGCAGCGACTTCATGACCTCACACCCGACTATCCGCAACGGCCCGGCTGCTGCGCCGTGGCTCAGTTGGAGCGTTCCAGTTTGAGTGTCGATGCTGACATGGGTGCACTTCCTGATGACGTGGCAGGCGAGGTTCTAGGCGTGTTCGCGAATGTTGCCAAGATGCCCGTGTCGGTTATCCACGGTGACCCGATGGCTGGGAACATCAGGATCGATGACTCCGAGATCGTTGGGCTCCTCGACTTTGATGAGAGTCGAGTTGACGTGGCTTGGCATGACCTTTCCAATCTCGATATCCAGGTCCTGAACGATTCCGACCATGCGCAGGCTGCTCAACTGAGTGACGCATGGGAGACAGCCAATGGCTGGGTTCCGGAACGCGAGTACGCCCTTAGTCGCCTCAGAGCGCTCAGAACGTCGCTTCACCAGTAGGAATGGTCCGCCATGGATCTGGTCATCGTCTTCAGACCTTCAACCATGCTCCCTTGCCGCTGAAGTGGGCGATATTCAGCAATCAACATCTCAGTGGCGGGTTTCGGGCGTATTCCGGTCGTCCCCCTTGATGGCGGGCGGGGGAGTGCATGAGGCGCGTTGGGCAACGGTCGGACCCGCTTGACATAAGAACGGATTCCGGCGATGGCCAAGGCACCTCAATCGCTTTCCGGTCACATTTGGACGACATCTCGGCAGGTCCTTCGCAGAGCACTTACGATCGATCGAGATGCGCGTGTGTGAAGGGTGTGGAGTGGCCTACGACGTCACCACTCGTGGACTGTCCGGGGCGTTCCACTTTCTGGTTAAAACAACGCAGCTCACCGCCACACAGCAGGTGTGGGCGTCAGGCCATTGGCGGCAAGGGCAGGCCCCGGGCGGCAAGGGCAGGCCCCGGGCGGGCAGCCGCTTGAACTGGTTCGCAGTGACGGTGGCCGGGTGGCCATTAGTTCTTTGGAGATCGAGCCTGCGACAAACGAGGCGACGGCAATGCGAGGCCAACGGTCCATTACCTTCCGCATTGAAGATCCTCGTCCTCTGCAGCAACAGGGCTGCATCCACCTCGCCGAAGAGGCGACCTGAGGTCGTTCCTGAAGCTCTGACGCACTGAGCGCGATTTGGTGCATCGAGGTGCTGCATAAAGGCGTTCGCTGTGCGTGGTCGGTGGGGGAGTGCCGGAGATGGCATGGCGGGCCTACTGAGAGTCCGTTACATAATTCCCAATTCCGGCGACGTGGGTGCCATTGAGGAGCCTGTCACCAGAGGCAACCGAGCGCGGATCTGGTCGAATAGGTTGAAACAGTGAATTCGATTTGGTCTGGAGCATTCGTCGTTGCGACCGCCGAGTCTGAGACAACGCAACCTGGGCTCTGTGGTTCGTGAGGTCCCTTTCTGTTGTCACGCTTGTCGAGAACGTGTTTGTTGGCTCGAAGCCGACGGGTTTTGGGAATGGGCGACCATCGCTTCTCATGATGATCTTCTGGGTGGCGATGTCGGCCGGTGTCAGCGGCTACTTCTTCGCCGTGGTTCCTGGTGAAGAAGAAACATCCGAGGCCATCGCCATGGTCGTGATGGGGTTGTTCTGCGCTGCGGCGGGTTTCTATTTTCTTGGACTGGTCGTGGCCCGAGTTCGGGTTACCGCAACCGAGATCGTGTATCGACGTGGAGTGTTTCGCCGGCTCATTCGGGTTCCGGTTGAGACAGTCGTTTCGGTCGCTCCAGTTCCGTTGAGCCAAGGCGCCACGTGTGCCGGCGTGATCTTGGCGAACGGTGATGAGATTGCGTTCACGAAGGTGGCAACCTTCGGACATCGACATGTCCACCTTCTCAGCGAGGGAATCCACAGACCCGTTTCGGAACGGATGCGTCCATGGCGCAACCGAATGAAACACCAACGAGCCGGCGTTGCTATCCCACCAGTTGGCTGACGAAGCGAAAGCACAGCGCTGCCTACTCACGACATGTTCGCCGTCTTTCGGGAGCGTTACTCAGGACCCAAGCTCAACACGCGAAGCAAGACGCTCACACAAACGAATGCTCGCCAACCGCGTCATACGACGAATGTGGCGCGACGAGCACCACCGCAGGCGACGCCCTCGAATCGAGGCACTTCCAACAGCGGCTTGACAAGGGAGCGTCTGCACGAGTCCTCGTCGGACCCGTCAGTAGTGACGTCGTGAAGCTAGTTTCAAGCTCTATGCCCAACCACCGAGGTCGCCGGCGATCGCTGCTCTTTGCCGGTGTTGCCTGCTCCGATTCCAGGCCCGCCATGTTCACCGGCCGTATCGCCGCCATGATCCTGACTGGGCTTCTTCTCGCCGCTTGTGGCGCGAGCGTTGATGACTACGCCGAAGAGGTCAAAGCAAACAGAGGAGCCCGGTTGGCCGAGATCCACGAGGAAGTCATCTCCGACACCTGGGGCACGCGGTCGGTCATGGAGTGCATCAACGACACGATGATCGACTGGCATGGCGGCGATCGCCTCAAGGAGCTCGGGCTTGACGGCACTGAGTCCGGCGAGGAGTTCCAGGCTGCGCTGACCGCGGACGAGATGACTGGTGCCAACAAGGCTGCCTTTGATGCGTGCTACGACAGTGCTGATGCGATGCGGCACCTTTGGAAGCACAACATCGAGTCAAGGATCTGGCTGACGCCCGCAGAGATCGACTGCCTGGTGGATGCGACCAGTGGCGAGTTCATCGTTGAGAACATAACGGCCCAAACCTTGTGGCTTCCCGAGGAAGTCATATCGAACATCTCACAGTGGATCGGATCGGCTGAGTTCGACTGCGGACTGTCGATCGACGACATCGAAAGGCACGCGGCCTGGAACCAGTAGGAGCCTCATGATCGCCCAAGGCCGACCTGATCGGGTCTGCTCGTTTTTTGGACCGGATGTCGCGTTAAGCGACCGCTGTGTGTTGGGGGTTTGTGCTGGCCGGCCGCCGCGACGAGCATCTGGTTACCTGCTCGCTGGAATTCGTAATCGACCGTCATCGACTTCGTATCGATGCCGCGACGATCAAGCTGATCTCGCACTTCGGAGAGATGTCGCGACGGAGCACTACCGTTCTCGAGAAGCGGAAACACACGAACCTCTGTAGCGACCCGGCAGAGTTCTACCAGTGACGCAACGTGGAACTGCGTCGAAAGCTGCTCTCCGTAGAGGAACAGGAAGTGCGAGCACAAGGCCAGATCAAAGCTGTCGTCTTCGAAGGGAAGCGTCGGAAGTTCCCCGACTCGGTACCGGTTCGCCTCGAGGCCGTCTTCGAAGTCGGCGAGGAACATGTCCATCGCTGTCCGACGTCTGTCGGCAAGGTCGGAGAGATCGTCCACCCCTCTGCCCCAGGTGAAGTCCGACTCGTTCGCTGAGACCTGTTTGATCACGCCGTCGAAGACCGTGTCGATTCTCGAACGAATCTCTTCAATTGGGAAGTTGTAGATCGGATCGATCGACACGACGGTGCTTCCTGCAGCTGTGGCCTCAGCGTTGAAACTCGCTGGCCCATCACCGCAGCCAAGAACCCGGCCATGAAGTTCGTTCTCCGTCAGGTGGAACATGGCCTTGTACTCATCGAACCGGCGACCCCACGGAATTACGGACTCGAGCTGAAACGGCATCCTCGAAACTTACTTGCCTCTGCCCGTCGAGCTGTTCCGATTTCGCTCGACGGCTGCGCTGCGACTCGCGGTCATCTTCCTCGGCACTCCACTCGCGGTCCTGGGGATTCAGGAGTACCTGCGCAAAGATTCCCGCTAGCGCTTCTCAGGCCCTATCGAACAGCCCCGATGCGTCAAGCCAGCCTCGGTTGGCGACGGGCTATGAGGGATCCTGCTCGGTTCCTCCTCACACCCCTCGTAGGCGTCTCGTTCCTCTAGCTCCACGTTGCAGCTCTCGTTAGTGTTAACTATAGTTACCAGTATGATCTCGACGAGGGAAGAACGGTGTTGTGGGCATACCCATGAAGCTTTCGGAGGGCAACTCGATCGCGCAGAGAATGTACGACGCCGCCTTGAACTTGACGAAGGGCATGCTCCCAGCCCGACAAGTCGAGGCCAAGAGGCTGATAGACGCCGTAGAAATCCTGTTGGCAGCTGCGGGGAGGGCGATCCCATGCAGCGAAGCAGAAGAGATCTGCGTATCGCTCCACGAGTGCGCCATTGTTCCAATGACGGAAGCTGAGCGCTTCTTCGAGACAGAGTCACTGGAGACAGATCACGCAATGATCAAGGACCGCATCGAAGAATTCTGTTGATTCCGAGTAACGCCTTGAAAGGGCTAAGAATGACTACGACAAAGACAGGCAGCCAAGAAGAAGTCAGCGCCCGATCGAATGCTCTGCGACTAGCTGGGATCGCAGCCAAGCAGGCGTCCGCAGCACAAACGGAATGGACACAGCGGCGCGACCAGGCGATCCTTTTCGCGCACCAACAGGGAGCTTCATTGAGAGACATCGGCGAGGCGATAGGCCTCTCCCATGTCGGGGTCAAGAAGATTCTCGAGCGAATCACTGCAGCTGAGATACTGCAGGCCACAGAACCAACGAGGCTCCGATCACAAACCCAGAGCCAGTGACCCTCCAGCAGTTCCATTAAGAAGCTTGTCACTGGGGTACGAGGAGGAACGGGCCCGGATCCTGCACAGACAGCGCCGACCAGAGACTCAGGCCATCGCCGAATTGGGGTGTGACGAGACACCCCAGGACTGCAACTTGTCAAGAGTGGTCTTCGAACCGACGGAAGGGATCAGGCGGCGGCCTGGTCTTGTCGGTGGGCCCATGCTGTTGTTTCGTCGTAGTGGGTTCTTGAACGCCCATCTGTCGACGGCGTCGTAGAGCCGTTTGTTGCGGACGTGTCGCGATCGGTGCTGTCATGAAATTCTCCTGCTGAAGTGTGATTGGACTGGCTTGGGACCAGCAGCAGCGCATCGTCAGATCCGAGTCGAGGCTCTACCCAACAGGCTCCCTTCGAGACAGAAACACCCTGCCGGCCACCACCCGAGAACGCGTCAAGTCTGCAACAAGGCACAAGGGCCAGGATCCTGATGAGTCATCGCCCCCGGCAGGAGCCAGACCGAAACTCCTTGGATGAGAGCCCCGGCAAACACAACAATGACACTCGGGATCCTGCGCAGGGCGCGCCGGGCGCACGTCCATGGACAATGTGGCTACCGCTCGACGGCGAGCTACTCGACACAACCGCACCGAGACCGGCGGGCGAGTCATCGCCGAATTGATGTTTGGGTTTTGGCGTTTTCTCTGTGCTCAGCACTATCTGACGACTCTGTGGGTACCAGTTCTCAGCTCGGCGTTTCCCAATCACCCAACCGGCAACGCACGACAGGTAAGAGCAGATGTTGAGTCCCGAATGGAGCGGCTGCATTTTCTCCGGAACCGCGTCGCTCACCACGAACCAATTCATCGCCGGACACTGCAAGATGATCGTGCAGCCATCCGTGACATCGCTCAGTGGATCAGCCTCGACGGGTGCACCTGGATCGACTCTCGAAGCAGCGTCGATCCACTCATCACCGAGCGTCCGTAGCATCTCGGGTCGGGCCAACAACTCGACCACAAACCCCAAGATGCTCCTAGAGCCGGTCTCAGCGATGAAGGCGTTGGACGGTTTATGGGAAGCCGTCGTCCTCGTCGGCTCTTCCGGCTCTGCTGGCGATGGCGAGGACTTCTTCGGTTTCGATGTCGAAGCCGTCGGTGGTGAACAGGTCGGGGAGTGTGCCTTGTTCGAAGAGAGCGCCGGTGTTGAAGCTCATGTTCCAGTCGAGTTCTGAGCGCACGGTTGCTTCGGCTCGGTAGAGGTGTCCGACCCAGCCGGAGGAGTGCTGGTAGGTCCATGAGCAGACGCCGGCACCGGCAAGGTCTGGGTCTGTGACTCCTGGGATGAATGGGATTCCTTCATCGCAGGTGGTGATGGTTCCTTCGCCGGTTTCCCACACACTGTCAGCAGGTGTGGCGTTGACCGTGACGGTCATACGGCCACTGGTCGACGTCGCTGTGGCCGGTGTTCGTGGTCCACCAGGACGGCTCAATCCAGAACCATGTTGGGACTTGCACGATCGAGGCGACACCATCAGGCGTCGACTTCATGACTGGTGGCGCTCCGGGGTCTGCAGCTGCTCGTGCGGCGTCTCGAAGTCCGTCGACGTCGATGATCGGGCCGGTGGGCCCGTAGGTGGTGCCGGCGGGGCCGATGGTGAGGTAGCGCACTGACACGTCGAGTTCCGCGTCACGGTCGCTGCATTGCCACCATTGCCCGGTCTCGGAATACCAGCCGGTCGTACCGCCACCGACATAGGAGGCGGCGTATTGATCGAGGGCGGCGGTGTCGGTGAACGACACGAGGTTGGTGTCCACAGGTGCTTCGGTGGGGTCGCCGTTCCATGCGACGCCGGGGACAACCAGCGCGTTACGAGACACCGCAGTGTCAGTCACAGCCCAGGCAGGGAACTTGATAAACGCTGCGTGGTCATGGATCTGGAAACGGCGGTTCCGGATGCTGCGAGTGTGGACCGTGACTACTCCCCCGCTCGAGGCGGGGTTGGTGGCCCAGGGTTTGAGGACCCGGGCGCGTAAATGGTTCACCTCACAACGCGCCAGTCTCGCGAGCTCAGTCGCTGCGATGGGTACTGATGATGTGTCGGGTTTATGGGCTCGTGTCGCACACAGGCCCATAAGGGCTGTGGTTTCGACGCGGGGCCTTTTCAGGTCCCATGACATAGGGAGACGAGCAAAAGCCACACAGAGGGGATCTGAAAGGCCAGCGTTTTGGTGCATTGGGGTGAGTCGTGTTCTGGACCCGGTTTTGGCCGTTTCAGCGGGTCTCATCACTGCTTACGAAGCGCGCAATACTAAAGACACCTTAGATAGGTGGTTGCGCTCCGTCCCCCGAAGGCACTACCGTCACAAGTAACTACAAATGTGATTTTCGGTCGTGGGCCTCGGTCTGCGGCCATTTCACTTTTTCGGGCTGGTGCAGCCCAAGGTCATGCCGTAGCAGCAACCCCCTCATCAGCGAGGTAACGGCGGACCGCTTCACGGAGCAGCTCTGATTTGCTACTCACGCGTTTGCTGGCAACATGTTGTTCGATCTCGTCGTGCATCGTCTCAACAAGACGGAACGCGACCAGTACAGATTCCTCGTCTGGAGCAAGCGGTTTCTGAGCCATGTGTCTAACGCTCGCGGCTTCTGGGCAACCGCGCGCGGATGGTCAGGAGGATCGCTCGCTTTCCCTGCATTGGCGTCTCGACACATCAACAGCAACATGCTCCAGTAGGGCATCTATGCGGCCACGGCTGCGGCGATTGCTAGAGCGATCAGCACGGTGGCGACGACGCCGGCGATGAGGAGCACTTCTCTGGCTCCGAATGAGCGCTGGGTTCGCGGCTGATACTGGTTCGGAAGGGGCGGTGGCGGCATTGGTGCCGGGACCATGGCGGGCTGGTGGGCGGCCGTGATGCGGTCACTGATCCAGGTGGCTGCGGCTGTCGGGGTTGCGGCGGCGTGGTGAACGACCATGTGTGCGTTGAACTCGTCGTTTGTGTGGCCGATGCCCAAAACGATTGGCTTGGGGCAGGTCGCCAGGGCAGTGCAAATACGCTGGTCGTTCCACATTGTCATCTGGTCGTCTGCTCCTCCACCGCGAACGATCAGCACGAGATCAGTTCCAAGTGCTGCGGCGGTCACTTGGGTTTCGAGTGATCGCATCGCATTTGGACCGCTCATCGGGATTGGTTTCGCCGCGATCATCGGCGGCCGAATGCCCGCGCGCACAAGCGTTGTTTCGATAGTGGTCTTCGCATCGGTCGCTCCGTCGTGACCACCAGCGGGGCAAATCATTGCGATGTGACGTATCGCCTGGAAATCGACCGCGAGGTTGCCTTGATTGAGACCCTGGCCGCTGCGGTGGATGTCGCTGCGGACCTGTTGGTGACGCAGTGTCTGAGCAGACTCACCGACAACGGTGATTGCGGTAGCCCGAAACTGAAGACCGAACGAAGGGTGGTAGTCAACAGCGCCAGCTACGTCGACTGCGAGGCCGCTCCGAATCGGTTTGCCGCTTGCTGCAGCTCGATCTACAAAGCGTTGGGCTTCCCAGCCGGCCATTCCGAACCGGATAGACGCGGCTGAATGCGTCGATACCCCCTCAATGTGCTGCACAAGAGTGCCACGCGCCCATTTCGTGGAGACGTTCCAGTCCTTGAGAGTCGCCCGGACCGTGAAGGTGTCGGATGCGAGCGGTTGAAGGTGGCTGCCGATGCGGTCGGCGAGTTCAAGCGGCGTGATTGGATTCATAGTGCGACTCCTTGTGAAACTGAATCATCGCGCACGACCTCCCGTTCGGCTCCCGCCTCGGGTGAGCGCGACGGCCGTCCTGCGAGCTGTCTGAGCGTGTCAGGGTCGATGTTCTTGCCTTGGAGCTTGCGGGTATTGACATCTACGAAGAGGGTTTCCAGTTGCTCAATGAGCTGGTTGCGGGCGTCTGTGTGTGGTTTCCCGTTGGCGGGACCGAGTAGCCATGCCCACTTTTCGTTGCTCGTAGGGCCGAGGCGTTGTCCCCACTCCTCTCGGTATGCGGCCAGGGCGACGGCGGCGTCTTTCCACGCCTGATTGAGCCATGGCGTGGCGGGCGCGGCTCCGAAGTAGGCGGCGAAATCGTCGGGAGGGTTCAGTCTGGTGGCGACTCGTATCTCGGCCAGGCGCTCTGTGCGTGCCCTTTGGATCAAGGGGTCGTTCGTTTGTGCGCCAGCGTGGCGTCGCAGTAGGGCGAGGTCGAGGGTTCCAGCGGCGCTGGCGTAGTTCTGCGTCTTACCGATGGAATTGTCGATCTCGGGCAGGGTTGGGCTGGAGTTGTCCCGAACCGACTCAGCGACGCCTGAGGCTAGTTGTTGTTGAGCCTGCTCGCTGAGGGCTGAGAGCTCGTCGTCGCCTGCGCCGACAACCATGACGGCGTTCTGGTGCCGGCCGCGGGTGATGTTGACGAGTAGTTCCGCCTGGGACGCTCCATGTCCAAGCGCTGAGGTACTGGCTTCGAATGTCGCTCCTTGCACGGCGTAGGAGGTGACGGCGTAGGAAAGGTCTGTGTGTGCTCCTGCCCATTCGGCGTCGATGGCTATCGAACCGAGGTCCTCGAACTCAACGACGATTCCATTTTCGTGGATCTCGGTGATGATTCCACCGACACCGTTGCGGATGTAAAGCTCCGGCTCGCCTTGTGGGTGCAGGTCTTTGTTGGGTGCGCGGGCGACGAGTTGGTCGCCTACTCCGTAGGTCCGCTCCCCCACTTCGATCAGGTCTCCAATCTCGCCGGAGTGGGCGCGCACTTGCTGGATGATCGTGTTGAGGATTGTGCGGATCTCGTTGCGTCGTTCCACGATTGGGTGTGGGCGTCCTTGGTCTCGCTGATCGAACCAGCGTTGCGCCAGCGGCGCGAACGCTTCGGTCCAGCTTTCAAATTGGTGGACCGTTCCGCCTTCGGCGAGCACGTCAAGGGCAAGCTCGATCTCGCCGTTGCGTACCAGCTCGGCAGCTTCGATTTCGGCTGGGTTGGTGACGCGACGCTGGTTGCGTAGCTCGGGGGTCTGGGCTGTCAGCTCTGTGGCCAGAGCGCCCCAAGATCCACCCGTTTCGACCGATCCGTGCTGCGCGACGTCGCCGATAAGGCGCAAGGCGGCTTCGGCGTCGTTGGTCATCTCGATGAGTGTCTGAAGTTCCCAGTCAGACAGGGTTGAGGACTCGTCCACAATGAGCACCGTGCGGTTGTCGAGGGGGTTCACTCCGGTCGCTGTCCACTTGGTGATGTAGGAGGCCACGGTGTTGGCGTCCAGGCCGGTCTCGGCAGCGAGCTTGCGCGCTGCTTCTCCCTTCACCGCTGCGCCAAGCACCGTGAAGCCGCTTGAGTGCCACGCGCTCACGGCTGCGCCCATGGTGGTGGTCTTGCCTGTTCCGGGGCGTCCAACTGCGGCTTGTACGGCGTCGCCGGAGCTGAGCCACGTCCATACGAGCGCCTGTTGCTCGTCAGATAATGTGATGGTTGCTTTATTGATAGCGTCCGATATCGAGTTGGGATCTGCGATACCGCGGTTGACACCGAGTCCGCTCAGCCAGTTCGTGCGGATATCGGATTGCATCTGGCGCATCGTCTCGGTTGTCCATACGTCCCGTTTTCGGGTGCCAAGGGGTCTGGCGTTCTTGGTCGGTCCTGCTGCCTGGTCGAGGACCTGGTGGACGCCCTTACTGAGAAGCCAGGCGTCGGCGTGGGTCTCAATATCCTCAACGCTCAACACCGGAAGTCGCCCATCTGATGGAGCCCAATCGGTGATAGCTGTGAGGAGATCTCCGTAGGTGAACGTTGGTCCTTCTGAGCAGACACCTTCGGCACTCTCAAGCCATGCAAACAGTTCTTTGCGATCGATGGCATGGGAGCCTTCCCGTCGTCCTTGTATTGAACTGATGTCGCGTGCGTCGAATCCGAGTTCCAGGGCTTGTTGTTGCCAACCGTGCCGTGCGTCGTCGGGGTGAATACCGCTCTTTCGCTTTCGGGTTGCTTTCTTCACGTGGTCTTCGTCTGGTGAGCGTTGACCTTCCCTGCGTAGTTCTGCGAGCGCTTCCTCGATTTCTTTGGTCCTGGTCGAGAACTGTCGCAAAACCAGGTCACTGATGCCGTCAATCTCCCAAACGCCGGTAGCGCTTTTGCGCCATTCAACGCCGAGCTCTTCTGTCAGGCGTGAACGCAGGTGAGCAGTCGCTCGTGCGCCAGCGGCCTTCGCTTCGGAGTACAGCCCTGTGGAGTCGAGTGTCCGCCCTTCACCATCTGAGTCTTCGATCGCGTTCACGATGACGTTGTGGACATGCAGAAAGGGGTCATCGTTACGGCTCGTTCCATGCATAAACGACGCGATGGTGAGTCCCTCTGAGGCGATGCTTTGGTTTCGTTTGCGCCCCGTACTGGCTTGCTGGTCTAGCCAGTCCATTGCTTTGGCGTTGGACTCGGCCACGATCTCGGCGACACGAGACCGCACGACGGGATCGTGAGCGACTAAGCCAAGCACTGACACGCTCTTCTCGAGTGTGGTGGTGCAGTCGAATGCCACCCGCACATTCGGCGGCTGTCGCGTAGCTATGAAGGCGATTGCTTCGCCGCGGTTGAGCATCCACTCCCCTCTCGACGTCTTGCGTCGGGTTGGAAACGGTGATTCGTCAGCGTCCAGACATTGACGTATGTAGCGACCTGTCACGCCGGCAGCCTTGGCTGTGTCGTTTGCAGATACCCAATCCTCTGTAGCTCCGGATAGGAATGCTTCGGCGAACTCAGCCTCGTGGCGATCGGCAAGACGAGATTCCAGATAGCGCAGTGCCTTGTGTGACAGGTACCTCTTCTCATCAGCGACGAGAATGTAGTCCTCGGGTATTTCCTCCAACAGGTCGGTGAGGTCGGCGTCGCTCAACGCCGCTGAAGCGTCTCCGAGGCTCCAGGCGGACTCGCCGTTGACAGTGCGCGTTTGAGATCCGACTTTCAGACTGATCCGTCCAGCACTCCCCCGCGCAGTAGTAAGTCGTTCGCCGGTACGTGGGTTGCGGGCTTTGAGCAAGGCGGTGAGGTCCTCGCTATCCACCGCGCCGGCGAGGTTCAGCCGCTGCGCACCGTGACCGCGCCACTCCCCCGGGCCCTCGACGAGATTGTCTCCGCGATTCGCGGCGTAGTACGCAACAGCGTCGTCCACGCCTCGCTGTTCGGGCTTGGCCTGATTCTCCGTGAGGTAGTCGACGTATGCGCCGGCAGCTGCTCCCACTCCATCCGAAGGTGCGCCGATTGGCGTGACAGTTACCTTCATGTCTCTGACGCCGCAGTTCGGATGTAACTCGACACCTTCCACCTAACTGTGTCACCCGCTTTACAAAAGTTTGTATGCAGGTTCCGGCCAAGGACGCCAAGTGTGCCCCGCTTTGCAAATCTTTGTATGCAGGTTCCGGCTGGCCGGAACCTGCAAAGGTCTAGACCCCCTTTTACTCGCCCCCGAAGGGGTCTCTCCCCGGCGCTGGCTGGCGTCGCTCGGGCTCGACTGTCCACACCCAACGGTTTGGCTCGAATGCCTCTGCCTGCGCCAGCGGCGGCTTCGCCGCATTCGCGCCTGAGCCAGCGGCTCAGGCGCAGTCGGGTTCTCTGATCGTTCGTTCGCCTCACAAGAGATCAAAGACACTCGACCAAGCCCAACACGCCAACAAACCCGGAAAAGTTCCGCCCAAGCGCCCGCGCTTCCGCCCCAGCACCCGTGTTTCCTCGAAAAAGCGCGAAAACAACCGGTTCGGCTACCGGTCCAGCTTCCGGTCAGTTTCAGACGATTGCCCTCCATCACCTCGGAAAGGGCAATCGCAATGAACAAGAACCACGAACACACGAGACAAGACTTCGAGCCGGGACGCGAACTCGATGGTCTACACGCTCCCATGGGCCCAACCCGTCCCAACACCGCTGAAGTCGCCGACGAGCTCAAGAGCTTGGCCAAGAGTTGGACACAAAGGTCAAGGCGCTCTCGCCAGCGTGTTTGGGACCGCCTGGCCGAAGACCAGCCGGCGCTCGGGCACCTCGATCCGCACAATCTCGCCCTGATGTCATCGAGTCAAGCTGATGTCGTAGCGATGATTGCACTCCTGAGCATCGCCCAGGCAGATGCGGAGGCGGTAACCGTACTGATCGCCGGAACACTCCCCTATTGGATGACCGTGTGCACCAGACACCATCTCGACGTCACAGCGTTGGTCCTCGCAATTCGGGGCATCGATGCAAGCACACCCGGACTCATGGATCGGCCACTCTTGGTCATCGCTAGCGCAGCACGACGCGAGGTCAGCCGCGAAAGTCACCGGGTCCTCATGCGAACGGCAGCACACAGCGCAAGCGCAGCAAGCGCCGGTTGGTCAGTCCTCGGGCAAAAAAGACGGCCATCAGAGCACGTGGCACCTGAGAAGGTCCACGTTCCCGAGATTCCGTGGATGAACCTGCAGGCAAGGAACCTCCGCTCCTGCGACGATCAGCTCATCGCTGCGGAGGCAGCGTCCGAATTGCTGGACGAACTTGGCCCATATCTGCCCGACGACCCCTATGACGACGTTGCCATCGTGGCCGCCTGGTCGGAACCGGCACCGTACCGGGCGAAGATTCAAACGCAGACGGCGGTCTCCACCCAGACGGCACGCCGTCGCCGCAAGGCAATCGGGACCTGCATCACTCAGCGACATGGAATCACCCGCCAAGACACCAAAGTCTGCGCGGCGGCCTAGGAGCCGTTCTAAGCTGCGTTCACCGAGGATTGTGAACCGTCTACGCGCAGAGGCTGTCTAAAGACCTCTACGTACGTTCCTAACGGCACTGAACGGGCATCGAGGCACCACACTGCTTCTGCGGTGCGTCATCAGGTGGCATAGATATGGCATAAGGGAAGCATAAAGACAGCAACTAGGTGGCATAAGGGCAGCAGCACAGCACAGCATAAACACCGCACTGGTACAGCAGTTGGTCAGCAGTTGGTCAGCAGCGAGAGAGCATCAGGAAAGCGACCAGACAGCAGTACCAGCGCAGTGAGACAGCAACAGAGGTGCAATAGCGAAGCAATAGGACGGCAGCGCAGTTGCACTTAGAGAGCAGTGGTGATACCAACGCATAGCATTGGAACAGCACGTGGGAAGCAGTGGTGGCACCAGCACACAGCATCGGAACAGCACTAAGGCAGCAGTAATGCGACCAGCACACAGCATCGGGACAGCAGCAAGACAACCAGCACACAGCAGTGGAACAGCATCGCACGAGCATGGGGACAGCAGCGGGGAAGCAGCGGTGCAACCATTGCGCAGCATTGCACGAGCATTGGGTCAGCATCGGGGGAGCAGCGGTGCTACCAACGGATGGCAGCGGGATGGCAGCGGGGCAGCAGGTGTACCGCCCAACAGCAGCAGTGCTGCGGCATAGGTATGGCATAGGGGAAGCAGTGGGGCGACTATGCTTTCGGACATGAAAATTTCGACCGACTTTCGTGTGCATCCTGGGGCCATTGCGGTGGCGTGTGAAAAGGGTGGTGCGGGTAAGACGTCGCTCGCTGCAAATTTGGGCGCAGCGCTAGGTGCGACCGACTGGGGGGTACTCCTGGTCGATCTGGACCCTCAGGGAAACTTGGCCGGCGAGCTCGGCGTGCGAGACCATCCGGATTGGGACCAGGGGCAGAAACTCGCAGAGGCCATAACGAGTGGCGTGCCGCTGCAGGAGCCAACTATTGAGCACGTGAAACCGCACATCGACTTGGTATGCGGCGGTAGCGCTCTTGGAGCCGTGCTTGATGACACTGCAAGGTTGGTCGAGAACCCCAGACTCTTCGCCGAAATCCTCTCACCACTCGTCTTTGGTCCGCGTGGCTATGACTACGTGATCATCGACACGCCACCGAACAGCCGCTTCATGAAGTCGGCCATGGTCGCAGCGCGCGGCCTAGTCATCCCGCTGACCACGGACAACGAATCGACGCATTCGCTGGCGTTGATGGGGGAGTGGATCGAGGAAGTCGAGCAACACAACCCATGGCTCACGCTCCTCGGAATCGTCCAATCGAACGTAGACCTACGCAGCTCGCCATGGAAAGAGCAACGCGCCTACCTCATGGAGCAATTCCCTGACGAGTTCATCGACCATCCAATCCGTCACAGCGTCGCCGCGGTGCGAGCACGTAATGCAGGACTGCAAGCCATCGAATTCCTCGATGCGGCCAAGGTGGCTAAAGCAGCACGATTCGAGACCCTCAAGACCCACAAAAAGGGCGAGACGTTCGCACCCGCGACCAAATCGCTTGGAGATCCCAAAGCAGCAGAAAAGCTCGCTCAGGACTACCTCGACGTAATCACCGTCGTTGTGGAGCGACTCGGAGACGTCAATCACAAATCTGGCTACGGAAGCGAAGGCTGAAAGCAATGTCCAACACAACAGATCAACCAACGTCTGGCATCGACAACGGATTGGCCCGCCTCAAAAAGCAGAAGGCACCTGATGCAGCCAGGGTCGCACCACCCACTTCACCAGCGCCAACTACAACAGACGAGCAGAACTCCACCAGCGCAGACCCAACACCGGTACCACCCACAGCCAAGGTCGCGCCAACCGCTGACACCGAAACCACACCAAAAGCCGTCGCCGAGCGCACAACAACCGCCGACGTCGAGCCGACCCCGACCGGCAGCAAAAAGCGCCCCAGCGCAAAGAGGGCAAAGACGGCAAAGAAAGGCAAGACCAGGGGGAAGTCGGTACGACGGGTACCGATCAGCGAGGCGGACTTCGCCGTGTTTGATGCATGGCGCCAAGACGTCGGACATTCCTCCAACACAGCAGTGCAACTGGCGTTTGCCAATCACCACCAGGCGCTCACGCGAGATCCGGACGGGGCAGAAGAACTGCTCCAGCAAGCAGGACTCGACGTACCGCCTCGCGCTGCGCCGTTCAAGGCGGAAAAGCGTGTGCCGGTCCTAATGACCCCGAGCCAAAATGCTCTCGAAGTGATGTCCCAACGAGCCGATGAGCTTGGCCTCTCGCTAACGGAAATGGTCCGCCAATGCATTGCAGCACATGTGAACAATCTGCAAGCGAACTCCCGAACCTGAGGAATAGTGACTATGCTCTCATTTAGAAATCGCACAGATGGCTCGGATCACGCCAGTGCGTCGGCACCAAATGGGCCGAAAGTGCTCTCCCGAATTAGCTACGCCGAAGATCCCCTGAATAGGGGACACAACACGGTACTACCGTGTTGCGAAGGCGACTCACAGTCTCAGGGGGACCGCAAGATGATCACAGTTCGGAACAGCATCACAGCTGTCATTCTGGGTGTGCTTGTTCTGATTGCAACGGCATGTACCGGTGACGCCAGCGCGATCGAGGTACCGCTTGCTACCGCGACACCGGTACTGCCGTCACCCACACCGGTACCGCCCACCTCAATACCCGCGACCGCGACGCCCGAGCCACCAACACCCGCGCCGCCAACGGCAACGCCGGTGCCACCGACCCCTGGGCCCATAGACGAAGCCTCGTTCGGCGGCCGCCGCGAAATCACCCGTGGCGTCGGGCCCCTCACATATCCCGCGGCCGGGCAGGTCCAATCAATCTTTGAAGCCGACGCCTTGTGGACCGCGGTTGAGTTCTTGAACATTTCAACCGTGGCAGGGGAGCAGCTGTCCTACGAAAATCTGCCATCATGGGACCGATTGGTCGAGAGAGGCTCGATCAGCCAGGGAATGCAAGAACAGCTTCTGAGTGGGATCTCAGCTCCCAACCGGGGCAAGGTTGTCGTTTCCCCAGAGACAAGACTGGTGTCCACCTATGTGGAATATGTGCCGGACTCGACATCGATAGACGTGTTCATCTGCCTCCACGTAGTTGGGGACAACTACAGCGCAGATGGGAGCCTCGACAGCTCAGTCGTTCTGACATCTGACCGATCGTTCCGATTCGATCTGGCTGCAATCCCGGTCCAGCTCACCGGCATGGCCTTCAACCCGATTGTGGCGGAAGACGAGCTGGTCGATTGTCCAGGGTATCCAACCACATGACCGTGTTTGGCGACACCCTAATGGCCGTCTTGGGGGACACGAGGCAAAGAAGAGCGGTCCTCGTAGCCGTCGCGCTGCTTCTGACTATTCCGATGGCGACAATGGCAGCACCAGAGCCTGCCGAGGCATCCCCATCGCAGGTAACTGGCATCAACTGTTACTTCGACCAAATAACAAACCAGCAGATTTGCGAGCACTACACCGCTATAACGCAGAACGGTCAGGGTGGCATAGCGCCGGTCGCCTGCGACCCGAACGATGGCTTGCCGTGCTGGGTCGAACGCTGTGACCCGGGTTGGCACGTCAATGACGCGTCGGCGTTTGGGATGGTGTGGAACGGTCATCCCGAACGGCGACCGACTTTCATTGCTGCGGTGCATTTCAGCGCAAACAGCGAGACCGATTGGTACGTCAACAACATCTACAACACCAACGCTCCTCCAGGGCCGGCGGGGACCAACGGTGCCACTGGGTACTACTCCGAGACTGGGAAATGGTGGCAGTGCACCGAGGTTGACGCTGAGCTCGACCCCGGTGTCCAGTTGTTTCCTGGCAACACCAACGGCACGACATGGGGACCGGTTGGCCCGCTGATTGACGTGGCTGGCATTGCTGGTCAGGCGGCACAGGGAGCGTATCCGCCTGTTCCTCCGGTGAGGAAGAGCACTCCTGATGGTGTCGCGTCGATTGTTCAGGTTCCAACGTGGTTCTGGCTTGAGAACACAGCGCCGGTCTATTGGACACAGCGTTCGGACTCCGCTTCGTCGCCGACTGGGCGAATGACTGTGACCGTGTTCGCTGATCCCGTCGAGACAGAGTGGGCGACCGGTGAAGGAACGATTACTGGTTGTGATGAGGGGCTGCCGTTCATCCCTGATGTGACAGATCCTGATCTTGCTGGTTCAGGCGTGTGCTCGTGGACCTATGGCCACAGCACGGGCTGGAACGGCGGGCCATATCAGGTGACTGCCGACGCGACGTGGGAAATGACATGGCAGATGGCGTTCAACACTGGCGTCGTGGCGGATGGTGGCCCGTACGGGCCCACACCAGTGGTGACGGTTTCTGATGGTTGGTCGATTGAAGTGGAAGAGGTCCTGGCGGTAGCCAGCGGCGGAGGTTGATGAAGTTGGCTCTGAGAACGAAGAACAAGGCAGTAGAGCCCGAAGTTGGTGAGCAGGCACCTATCTCGACTCAATTTGTTGGCGCAGGCCCGCCAGTAAAGAAGAGGAATGTCGGGGGAGTGGCGGCGAGTCTGTTGTTCATCACTGTCGGCACCTTGTTGTTGGTGTATCTGTTTGCCGGCTCTGACGCCCGAGACCAAGTGGTCGGCATTCAGAACGCCATCGCTGATGGTCAGATCATCGAGGAAGCCGATCTCGTCCAGGTGGATGTTGCGCTTTCGGCTCGCTCTGACGTGATTGCGTGGAGCGATAGGGGAGTGCTGGTAGGACGCGAGGCATCTTCTGCTTTACCGGCTGGTGCGATTCCTCACTCTCAAAGCGTGCAGGACCCGGTTGACATTCCTGATGGGTTCGGCGAACTCGGTTTGCATATCGATCTGGGTGCATTGCCATCACAAGGACTCCAACGGGGCGATCACGTAGACATCGTGATCAACACGTCGAGGGAAGCCGTGATGGGCGCGGCAGACGTTGAAGTCAGAACCATTCACTTCGGTCCCGAAAAGGCGTACATGACCGTGCTGATTCCCGAGGATGCAATGGTCGATGTCGGTGCCGCTGCCCATGTTGGCGACTTCCGGCTGTTGAGGACGGATCAGCCATGATTGTCGGTGTATCGAGTGTGAGCGGCGCGCCGGGTGTCACGACGTTTGCCACCATGGCTGTGGCCTTGTGGCCAAGCAGAGTCAAGCCGCTTCTGATTGAGGCTGATGTGAGCGGAGCGTCGCTGACGTCGCGCTTCCCGGGCATGCTTCAGACCGAACCGACAACCGTGCAGCTGATTGCTCAATGCCGGCACGCGATGGATGAGCAGACGATTCTCCACAATGCTCAGCAGCTTCCGTATGGCGGCGATGTTGTTGTGGCACCAAACGAGCGGACGCAGGGGGCCGAAGCGGTGCGAGCGCTGCTTGGACGAAGCGCCGAATTGGTATCAGCGATGGGCGAGCGAGACGTGCTAGTCGATCTCGGTCGAGCACATGCAGCCCCGACACCGCCCGGTGCGTTGGACGGGCTGTATGTGCTTACTCGTCTCGATTTTGTGCATGTCGCTACGTTGCTCCACCAGCTCCCGCTACTCACGACGATGGCCAGAACAGTTTCAGTCGTGGGTGTAGTGGCACCGAAACACTCGGGATCAGCGGCTGTTGACCCGGAAGAGCTCGCCCTCGAGTTGGAGAAGCGCACCGATGGCGTGATTGGTCTCGCCGGCGTTCTTGGCTATGACCCGGCCAGCGCAGCCGCCTGGACGATTCCTGGGCAGACCGGCCGCAAACTCGACCGGCTCGGTCTGACCCGACAGCTCCGCACGGTGTTGAAGACCACCGTCTCAGAGCGTGGAGGTTCCCATGAACGGGTTTAACAGTCCGCATTTCGGAGTAGTACGCGATCGTCTTTCTGAAGCTTTGGCAGTGTGGTTCGAAGCCGCTCCTGGCGTGCCGACGGCCGAAGATCGACACATGTACGCCGATACGCATTTGAAGCGCGTTCTGTTGCCGGATCTTGCCGCTGAGCTGATGAATAGAGGCGCTGCGACCTTGGCTGAGGCCGAGGAAGATGCGCTCATCGAGGCGGTGCTTCAGAGCACGTTCGGCACGCCATGGGAGCGGTGGATGACCGGAGAGTATTCCGATCTGTACATCCGAGCTAGCCGCTCGATGGGCAAGCGCCGCGACACTGGAGCCAAGGAATTCATCGATGTTCCGACAGTGAGCGATATGCAACTACAAGAGCAGGTTCGACGTGTTGCCCAGAACAACGGAGCGACATCGCGTCGCTTTGACCAGGGCTCACCGATTGTAGATATGCAACTCGGTAACGGGGCTCGGATGAACGCTGTGATGGAGGGCTTGGCCGACAGTACGGTCGTGACCCTTCGAGTTCACCACTCAGAAGTCCTCCGCCTGGAGGATCTCAGGGACATGGGAATGATTGACGACGCACTCCTTGAGTTTCTCAAGGCTGCGGTTAAGTCCCGCCAGACGATCATCTTGTCGGGCGCTCCCGGTGCTGGCAAGACAACGTTGGCGAGGGCGCTGTTGCATGAGGTCGATCCGTTTGACCGGATTGTGACGGTGGAAGAGGCCCGTGAGCTCGGTCTGCACAAACTGCCGGATCTTCACTACGACGTGGTGAGCGTTGAGGAACGACCGCCTTCGCTTGACGGCAAAGGCGAGATCACCATGGACGACGCTCTTCGAGCATCGTTGAGACAGGACCCGGATCGAGTTGTTGTAGGCGAAATTCGGGGCGGGGAAGTGGCGTCGTTCCTCAGAGCGGTGACGAACGGTCTTCGAGGGTCGCTTTGCACCCTGCACGCTAATGATACCGGTTCGGTGTTTGAACGTCTGGTCACCTACGCGACGATGGCCACGCCGCCGTTGCCGAGAGAGTCGGTGTTGAACCTGACTGCCCATGCGGTTGATCTGCTCATACAGGTTGTGAGAGATCCGAATTCGTCTCGCCGTTTCGTCACGTCGGTTCGTGTCGTCACCGGAAAGATGGAGGGCATTGGTGGCGGATTGATCACTGCGGAGATCTGGGGTGCTCGTTCATCTTCGGAACAGTGGGCGGTCCCCAAGGACCAAATCCCGCCGTCCACCATGAAAGCTCTGACCTCGCATGGCTTCAACCCAGCGCTGCACGCCAACCCAGCCGGCTTCTGGAAGGCGTAGGTATGAATCCAATGGCAGCCGCCGCCTGCGGGGCGCTCATCTCAACTGGGATCGTGTTGTTCGTGTACTCGTTCCTGGGTCATGAGATCTTCCCGAACCGCGAACGCACGCTTGGCGGACCTGTCAGCAAGGGCGTCGAGTTTGATTGGCGGCGCGTGCTCGCTGCGGTGATTGGTGCCGGTTTGGCGTACGCCATTGTTGTGCATCCGTTGTTCGCTGTTCTTACTGGCATCAGTACCTACGTGGTCTGGGGTCAGCTCGGATCAAAGCGTCGCACTGAGGCCGCACTAGCGAAGGAAAACGCAGCCGTTGTCTGGATGGAGACTCTCGCAGGGTCTCTTTCACACTCGCCGATAACTACTGCCATCGCCGCGGCTGCGAAGTATGCCGAACCTGAAATCAAGGAAGCGGCACTTCGGCTACAGAAGAATGTTGAACAGACCGGAGACATTCCAGGGTCGATGGCTCGCTTCGCCAATGAAATGGAATCTCGCTACATCGACCAAGTGGCTGCTGTTCTCGCGCTGACCTCGCAGTTCGGCGGCGCTCAAGTCGGCGACCTGATCCGTGCGGAAGCCGCTGGCGCACGGCTGCGTGCAGCTTCCATCGCAGAGATCGCCCAAGAGCAAAGCAACGACCGAATCTCGGTTCGCCAGGTGCTCGGCGTCACCATCGTGATGACGGTCGGTCTGCGGTTTATGTCGAAGAACATGCTCGCGTGGTACGACACCGCATCGGGCTATCTGGCGCTGCTTCTCATCGGCAGTGCTTTCGTCGGGTGCGTCTGGTACGTCATCGACCTCGCAAAGATCCCTCCGCCGCCCCGATTCTTCTTCGGTGACGATGCGGTCGATGCAACCGGGTCAGACCGAGAGCAGGTGAGCGGATGAGTACCGTCGTTGCGACACTTCTGATCGGTCTCATCATCAGTTCAGGACTGGTTGGACTGGCCTGGAGTCTGCGTCCGCGTGCTCCGAAGCTCGCCGGCCTCTTGTCGGCGGTTGAAGGAGGCGCAGACTCAACCACTACCGGAGTCATCCGGTCTGTGAACGACGGCGTGGACCTGCTCGGCTATGCCCAAGACCGACCGCACGACCTTGCACTGCTGCGGATCGATCCCTTCGACCACGCCCAACGCAAGGTCATAACCGCACTTGCTGTGGGCGCATGGCTATTTCTTCTACTGGCGGTGTTGGTCGCCGGCGATCTCGGCGTACCCCTTTGGGCACCAGTACCGATTGCCTTGATCGGCGCGGCGCTCGGCTTCGTTTGGCCCGACATTCGAGTACGCAGCACTGCGAGCGATGCTCGTGAAGCGTTTGGCGACGCAGTAGGAGCCTTCCTCGGCCTAGCCAAGACCCTCACCTTGGGCGGCATCGAAATCAACACAGCGTTGACCAACGCTGCAGCTGCTGGGAACGGCCTCGGATTTGAGCATCTACATCGGGCATGCGGTCAAGCGCGAGCAGAGAACCGACAAGCAAGCGAAACACTGCGCGATCTCGGCCAACGCGTGAAACTCCCCGAACTCGAGCAAGTCGCTGGTGTACTCCAGTCCGCTGCCGAAGCAGGAACACCAGTAAGCGACGCACTGGCGACGCGAGCCGAGATGGTCCTTGAACGGCTTGATCACAACATGAAGATGCGGGCCAAGGAACGCACCGAAATGATGACCATTCCTACGTCACTGCTGACGTTGTTGTTCATCTTGTTCATCATCTTGCCGGCACTGTTCGGCATGACTGTGGACTTCGGCGGAACGTCGGGCCTATGAGCAACACAAAGATCGCTGACGTCTCAGACGTCACAACAGAACTGGGCACCACGGGGTGCCTGGGTAATCCCTGAAAGGGCAAATGCAATGCAGGACACCATCAACAACATTGGGGCATCAATCGGTGCTAAGGCAACAATTGCGGGAATGACAATCCGCGATCGTGTCGAAGCGTTCCACGCCGACGAGAGCGGTGGCCAGGGCGGACAGATCGCGATCATCGCCGGTGGCCTCGCCGGAATCGCCATTGCGGTCGTCGCCGTGCTGGTAACCCGTGCAAGCGGCGGAACGGCGGCCATCCCGGCAGCGCCGGCACCCGTCACGACGTTCCCGTAGCCACGGAGGCGGAACGAATGCGCACTATCAGGGGAAGGGTGAGCGATGAGCGCGGATCATTGGGCGCGCAAGCAGCGATTGTGATGCCCGTGATCTTCGCTCTTCTCCTGATGTTGGTGCACTACGCCTATTTGGCTGGGGCGTCTCAAACAATGGACGACGCAGCGAACGAGGCTGCAAGGGCGCTGATGGTGCCTGGAGCGACTCAACAAGATGCCCGTGATGCGGCTGGTTTGATCCTCAACGCGGACACGACAATCACGTCGTGGAACGTGATCCAAGTCGATGCCGACACCGTTCGCATCGAAGGGACCGGCACACAGATCCTCCCGTTCTTGAACATAAGTGTTCAACGGGATGTCAACTATCGAAGCGTGAGCTTCCTAAACGAAGAAGACCGATGAAGAACAAGGCCATGGATGACCGCGGGGCGCTTGCCACAGAAGCAGCGATCATTGCCGTGTTCCTCTTGATGTTCATCGTTGTCATCAACTACGTCTACATCGTGACTGCGGCCGGAGGAAGAGTCGCAGACGCCGCCGGAGAGGCAGCACGAGCAGCTGCACAAGCAGACGGGACACGCGCCAGCGCCGCCGCTCAGGACGCCGCCAGCAACGCCCTGGCGGGGTGGTGCACCTCGGGACCAACGATCACGATGCACGGCCCTGCGGCTATCGGTGCCACAGGCGCTGGCCAGCTCGCCGTGACCGTCACTTGCACAGTCGATCTCAGCGCATCTGGTGCGACGGGCCTACCGGGTTCGAAAACAGTGACAAGCACAAGAGCAGCCGTTGTCGATCGCTATAGGGGCAACGGGGCATGACGCGATTCAGGAACAGAATGCGATCGGATCGAGGTTCCGCATCTGTGTGGATCGCCACGCTCGGCGTTGTCTTCATCGTGTTGCTTGCAATGATCGTCGATAACCAAATGCTGCGAAGCGGGCGGCGTCAAGCTGGCGACATCGCAACGGAGGCAGCACGCGCCGGAGCTCAAGCTCTGGATCGCAATGCGCTCTCTGAAGGAACGGTTGAGTTGGACAAGCCCCGAGCGACCCAGATCGTCAACGGTTACGTCGGGCCCAACATGACCGCAGTGGTCTCGTTTCCCGGCGATGAGGTCGAGGTCACCGTGTCATTCACGGTCGATCTTCACTTCGGTCTTCTCCAAAGCGACACCCAAACAGTTAGTGCCACAAGGCGAGCAGAAACAACACAAGGCTAAGGAAATACCAATGCTGAAACGACTCGGATACCTACTGGTCACAGCGGCTGTCGTTGCTGGACCACCCATGGTGTTGCTGCGCTTTGATGTGCGCCCGGATCTCGATTGGGACGCGCTCCCTGGACGCCTAAGCAACGGCGACGTTCCCTACGAGCTCGTCGTGGCGGTGTTGGCTGCAGTCGCGTGGTTCGCATGGTTCAGCCTTGTCCTGTCGATCGTCATCGAGACGGTCGCCGCGGTGCGCTCAATGGAGGCCCCGCAGCTTCGCCTGTTCCCTGGAACACAAGGAGTGGCCAAGCGTCTTGTTGCTGGTGCGCTCATGTCAGCCAACTCGCTTGCGCCGGTAATGAGCGGTGGGCTTGCGGTGATCCCGATCATGCCTGACGTCGAGGCGATGCAGTCCGTAGAAATCACCGATGCGGATAGAGCCCACGCAGGCACATCAGAGACCGCCCAAGAAACCGGCCGCTACACCGTGCAACGCCATGACACCTTCATGACGATCGCCGACCAGATCGGAGGATCGGGCGACGGGTGGCGCGATCTACGTACTGAAAATGTTGGTGTCCGGATGCCCTCAGGTACATCAATCACGAACGAGACCATCAGCATCGAACCAGGTACACGTTTGATCGTGCCGGCAGAGTCAACCCTCGCAGAAACCGTCTCGTCGTCAACTGATACGCACAGAGCACTTGCTGATGCTTCTGAGGTGACATCGACAGTCGTTGTCGGCCCGATCGACCTTGGCTTTGACCTGATCACAATCACTGCGCCTGATGTGAGCCAGACACCAACCGCTCCGGAAGCCGAACTCGACTCATCCGTCGACGCTGCCGAAGAACAGCTGATTGGTACCTGGGCAGTGGCCGACGGCGACAACTTCTGGGCGTTGAGCGGCACCGTGTTGGAAACAGCGCTGGACCGTCCAGCCACAGAGGACGAGCACCGTGCCTACTGGGACGCAGTTGTGGACGCAAACGCCGAGGCGACACTCAGCGGCGACGCAGATCTCATCTTTACCGGCGAATCGTTTGATCTTGTGCTTCCGTCGATCGACGGTGCCGACATCAATCGCCTGGACGCCCTTGAACAATTCACCCCGACCGAAACGACGATCCCGCACATACCTGGACTAACCGAAGCGGACGCTGTAGTGCCGGCGGTGTCTAGTGAGGACTGGGCCCTCCCTGAGACGACGGTGCCCACACCTGAGGCAGAACCAGCGCCAGTAGAGGAGACCGTCACAGTTGTGGAGACGGCGACTCCTGAAGTCGTCGTCGTAGCTCCGGTTGTTGAGGACGTTGCCGACGGTGATGTCGTGAGTGAATCTGTCGCCGACAGCGGCATGAAAACACGGGTCGGCGTCACAGCGATTGCGGGCGTGGCCGCTGCTGGTGTCCTTCGCCGGTTGATGAGGACGCGCGACCGTGCCCATGCAAACCGCGCTCCGGGCGAAAGGGTAGACCCGAACCCCGATGGGGTCGGCAACGTAGAAACAGAGCAACGGCATCTGTCCGCACCAGTTCTACGCAAGCGCCTGATGACGGCCCTGCAGCTGATTCGGGAGGAATGTGAAGGGCACGGAGCGGTGATGCTCGCCCAGGTCTCACCTGACGGCGAAATGGAGTTCGCATTTGACGGGCATGTGCCGGCTCCCTCGGATCTCGACATGTGGGACGCAGCAGATTCACAGGACCAATCAATCTGGGTTCTGAGAGGCGAACCGGTCTATGAGGGCGTGAACTATGCGATCCCGCCGTTGGTCGGTATTGGCGACGGCACGTACCTGTCGCTCACGGCAGCGGGCGTGCTGGGCATTGGCGGCGGAACGCCGATGCAGCGATCTGACCATCTGCGATCCATGATTCACGATCTGGCATACGGCCCGCTCGACGGCGAGTTGTACCTTCGCCTCGGAGCTATTGGCGAAGCGGGCGAAGCAACAGTGGCGGGGGTTCCCGAGTTCGTGATGACGGAAGTGGTAGCTGAGCTGGAACAGTTGATGGAACTTGTTGACGAAAGTCACGAGCGCCAAGGAACCTCCTCGATGGCCATGCTGTGTCACACCGCTGAGGTGAGCAACTCGGAGGTAATGGTTGTCGTTTGCGCCGAGTCTGAAATGCGCGGCTTGCGAGATGTGATGGCGAAGGTAGACGCCAAACCGGGCCGCTACCCGGTCGCGTTCATCGTGTTGGGCGAGGGCAACAGCACACCGGATGTCGCCTGGACGGCAACTCTTGATGACGAGATGGGCGTGATGCTGAATGCTGCAGCGCTTAGCGGCGCTCTCACGCTCGAACCGGCGATGCTCGGCCGTGAGCAGGCCGAGGCGCTCAACGGGGCGCTTGCGGCGGCTGTTGATTCACGTCCAAAGTCCCTCGGATTGACGGAACAGGTGTCCGACGCGACGAATACGCCGGCTTCGGTGGTCGAAGCGACCGCTACTGAAGATCACCTGGAGGACCTCGGAAATCCGGCCACAGAAACGTCGGTCGCAGAATTGGCGATCGAAGCTGACGAAGAAGACGGTTCCGATAACGACGCACAGTCCGATGAGGACAGCTTCGCCGGGCCATCATCTAAGGACGAACCGGTCGAGGGCCTCACTGATGATGAGCTCGAGGACGATGAGGACGGCACCGGGGGAGTGACTATGTCCATCGCTTCGGTAGCCGATGAGTTGCGACTCGACTTTGACCCAAGCGAGGCAGAGGTGTCCGCGGTCATTGCTGGACTCGACATCGGAGACGCTCCTGTCCGGTCGGGCGACTTTCCAACAACCGACATCGAAGGCGGTGTGATGTCGTTGCCGATGTCGTATGCGAACCGGCTCGCGCGCCGCCAAGTTCGTGTGGAGCTGCTTGGCCCGGTCCAAATCAGCGGTACAGCTCCGGGCGTTGAGCTCGACACCTACGCCCAGTCACTGTTGGCTGCACTTGTGTTCAAAAAGCGTGCGGTGACCTTCAACGAGATGATGGACCTGGTCTGGCCAGAAGGGATTACGACTAGCCGTGCGCGTGCGGTCAAGCGCTCGCTGCGTAACGGCATCGGTGCCGCGCTGGTGGACGGCGTGAGCAGTGGCATTTCGGTCGAAGTCGAGTCCGACATCGAGGAGTTCGAGAGGTTGTCGCACCACGCCCGGAGTCTTAGCGGCTGCGACGAGATTGGCAAGCTACAAGAAGCGCTTGATTTGGTCCGCGGAACACCGTTGGCTGGAGCGACCTCAAAAGCGTGGACGTGGGCGGATTCCACGGATCGGCCGCGTGAAGTACTTCGCCAGCGCGTAACCGACGTGGCGTCGTTGTTGGCTGGCCGTGCTGGCGAGGCTGGCCATTGGGATGTGGCCCTTGGCGCAGCCCAGCGGGGACTGTCAGTAGAGCCGTATAGCGCGGCGCTTATGACGTTGCAGGTCGAGGCACGCATGGCACTTGGAGAACCGGGGATTGCGACCAACGATGTCCAGTCGTGGGAACAGTCATATGAAAACCATTTCGATACCGAACCGCCGACTGGACCGCGTAAAGCGCTTGAAGGTTCGGCTGCGACTCATAGCGCATAAATAGTTCGGGTTTGTTGGCGGGTTGAGGCTCGTCGGGTGTCTTTGTACTGGTGTCGGATGAAAGGCACCAGGAATGGACAACGAAGAAGTCGAAGGAGCCGCGCGCGGGGCCGCGCGGTTGATCGGAACGTTTGTCACGTTCAAAGCTCTGCTTGTAATTGCGTCGTCGATTGCGGTGGTTGTTGGTTTGGTCTCTTTGCTTGGGGCTGCAGCTCAACAAGACGACCAGCGGGGCGTGTCTGCGATTGGTCTGCAGATCCCTCCGCAGGCGTTGGAGGCGTATCAGCTCGCTGCTGAGACATGTGAAGGGCTTGACTGGTCGATCCTTGCCGGCATCGGCCAGAAAGAATCGAAGCACGGCGCGTTGTATGGCGGCGTGCTTGATGAGAACGGCGACCTCCATCCACCGATATTTGGGGTACAGCTCTCTGGGTCTGGGTCTGGGAATAACCGGGACGTGTACCCGATTGGCCAGTACCTGGGCATGTGGGGGCTCCAAGGACCGTATGAGCAGGCGATCGGGCCGATGCAGTTTCGTCCGGCGACGCTCATTTGGGCGCAAACGGATGGCAACGGCGACGGTGTGGTTGATCCGCAGAACATCTATGACGCGGCGATGACGGCTGCGTTCTACCTGTGTCACCAGTCAGGCGGAGCGATCTCCGATGTTTCCGCGGCGATACGTGCCTACAACGATTGGGATGTGTACGTCGAGGAGGTGTTGCAGAACGCAGCTCTGTACAGCACTGGGGGAGGGGAGTGGTCTGATGAGGTCCAGGCGCTTCTCGAGAACCCGAACATTTGCTTGGCCGAGCGAGCACGCCAAGACCTCGAGGACGGCCGTGTCGATCCTCGTCTCGTTGCTGCGTTGAGCGGAGCGGCGACGCAATATGAGATCTGCATTGGCTGGTTCATCAGTGGCCACGCTGATTGTGTACGAGGCACGGGTACGTATCCGAATTGCAGGATGTCGAACCACGCATTCGGCCGAGCCGCAGACATCACGCACGTGGGCGGAAGCGGCCCCGCTCACATCGTGAACGGAGACAACGCTGCTGCTCGGCATCTGTCGGACTGGTGGTTTGATGGTTCTTACACCGGCATCACTCCGGACAATCTTGGCTCACCGTGGGAGGACGCTTTCGGGTTCACCGACGCGGGCCACAAAACACACTTGCATCTCGCGTTTTTCGCCGCTGGGGCTGAGGGATCCAACCAGAACGGAACTGCTCCGCCACGCGCCCCAACCCCGACGCCGGAACCAACAGCACCAAAGATCTTCATCACGGATCTGTATGGGCCCAATGGGGCCCTCGGCGCGGTCAATCCGCCTGAGACGACCGATGGCAACATTTTCAGCGAGGTCTTCGCCGATGCGCAATCGCAAGGTGTCACGTTGCCTCCACCGGCGACGAGTGCCCCATTCGGCGCTGTGCCGGCGAATACGAACGGGTCAGGCCCACACGAACACGCGGCGGGTTCGGAGCCGGTAGGAGCGACTGGAGGGCTTGTGAGCCCGTCCATGTTGCAAGCGGCGATCGACAGTCGCCAGCTGGGTCAGGTGATCAGGTTGGGTGCTGGTGAGTACGGACCGGTGGTGGTTACGGGTGCGACGCCTCTTGTGTTGGTCGGCCCTGATCGAGGTACGGCCCGTTTCACGAACCCTGGTGGGGCTGTGATGACGTTCAATGGTCCTTCGTCTGTGTCAATCAGCGGGGTGACGGTCGCTGATGGTTACCAGGGAATTCAAGCGACGGGTGCGAATCTGGTCGTTCAGGACAGTGAGTTCGTCGCTATTGAGCGCGAGGGAATCGAGGCGCATGGCGGATCGGCGACCGTTGTGAATTCGGCGTTTAGCGAGGTCGGGTTTGGTCTGGTGATCCACAACGGATCAGCGGTGGTGACCAATGTGAGCACTACGGGGGTGTCTGGACATCCTGTTTGGACACACGGGGCGTCTCACCTGCAGGTGACCAACAGCGTGTTTCTTGACTCGGGCTACGCGGCGATCAACGCCGCTGGTTCTGCGACGGTGGTTGGCAGTTTCATCGGCGATATTGACTCTGGACCTGCCGTGATGACTTCAGGGCCGACAACGATCGTCGGGAACGTGATGTGGGCGAATAGCGGCATCGCTGTGTTCTCTACCGGCGACGGCTCTGTGATGAACAACCTGTTGATCGACGGAGCCGTCTATGGCAGTCCCGTTCAGGCTGGCAACGTGAGCGGACTGCAGGCTCGGGCGGTGCTCCCACCCCAGTGGATGACAGGTACCAGTCCAACAAATGAGTCACTGCAGGTTGTTGCTGGCTTGGTGTCCCAGTCCGGATTTTGAAGAAATCTGAGATTGTTTGGCGCTTTGGGCTCTCAGGGGTGTCTTTGCGTGTGTGAAGGGATGGAGCAGACGCTCCGCCACGAACAAGGAGACATGCAATGAACAACTACGAAGCGCCCGAAGCAGTCGCGGCGAAGACCTCATGCAAGGTCCGGGTACTGAGCGCTTGCGCAGTCGCTGTGATGACCTCGGTGGTGCTCGCGTCGCCGGCGGCGGCACAGGCAGTTTCGGGAAGCCCCACCACGTCCGGTATTCCGGGCGGGGCCATGGTCCAGAAGGTGATCGATTGGGGGATGCAGTACAGCCTGTGGGCGATCCTGCTCGGAGCGATCGCAGGAATCGGTGCCTGGGTGTTTGGCGCCATGTCGAACAACGGCGGACGCCAGGCGTCGGGCCAGAAGGTCCTGGCCACGATGTGCGCCGCAGCGCTCGCCCTCGGTGTCGCACCGCAGCTGATCAACCTGTTCTTCGCAGCTGGCTGACACATCCACCAAACAAAGAAGGGATACGAGAGATGGATGAGATGGGACAACACACAATGGATAGGCGGTCAACGTTCGTGGGAATAGCTGTCGTCCTTCTCATCGTCTTCGTGACCTACATGGCGATGGACCTGTTCACCGGGTCCACCGAAACACCTGCTGCGTCCACCGTGACAGCAGCGCAGCAGGTGGAGGGCGAGGGTGACAAGTCCCGGGCTGATGGACCCGGGCTTGTCACCACCGCCGAGACATCAACGCCGGCACCTTCAACAGTGCCGCTGCCGACTCCCACGGTCGTGCCGGCGGAATCAGCTGCCGATGTGGCAGTGAAGGTTGTTGGATTGGGTGATGACTGGCTCTACGCCGATGCCGATGCACTGGACGAGTCATTGGTCTCAGTGTTCGCACCCGAGGAACTGGGTCGGCTACGGACGCTGATGATGAACGAGGGCGTCGGCCTGATGCGAACCGCGTTGGCCACAGCCCCATCGCAGGATCCGACATGGTTCTTCACGCAGGCACTCTCGGTCGCCGTCATCGAAGAGAACCCATCTGAGGCCCATGTTCAGGTGTGGGCGGTTGAGATCTTCAGTCGTGAACAGATCAGCGCTCCCACATCCACGTGGACGCTCCATGACCTTGACCTGGTGCAGATCGACGGTCGCTGGCTCGTGTCCGGATGGACAACCAGCCCTGGACCGGTACCTCGCACAAGCCTGCAGGACGAACCGGCAAACGCAGCTCAGTTCCATGCCGAGCTCTTCGAGCACACCCGCGTGGACCGAGCCGCATTCGAGGCAACTACGAAAGCAGAAAGCCGATGATCAACATGGTTAAGGGGTGGGGCTTTGATGCTCTTTCTGGCTGGGTTGGAGATGAAACCAAGGGCATGATCGCCGACGCGATGCGAATGATGACGATGTGGGTCCTCAACGCTCTAGCGGCCTCGATCGACCTCATGATTCAGGTGAGGAGTCCAGGCGTACTTAACGGTGGTGCGAATACTGCAGCGTTCAACGGTGAGTTCCTCACCCGTGACTGGTTCCAGACCGCATACAAGACAATGCAGCTGTCCTCGGCGGGGCTGGCCTTGCTTGCCTTGATGATCGGCATTGTCACTGCTGCGTATTCGGGTAACGGCTGGTTGCTCATTAAGCGCATGTCGCTGCAAATTCTGAAGTGGTACGCACTCACGTTCTTCATTGTCGAGGGGACCGTTATGGCCCTGGAGATCTTCGGAGAGATGGAGGCTTTCTTTGTGTCGGGTTCGATGGGTGGGCACAGCGACGATTTGTTTGGGCCGATGACCGAGCTACACGCTGCTGCCGGCGAGTCCGGGGCCCTGCAAGCTCTGTTGGTGACGGTCATGGCAATGGCCTTGTCGCTGATGTCGCTACTGGTGGTGATGGTTCTGTTCATCCGTGACGCGGCGTTGGCGTTGGTGTTGTTGTTCGCTCCTTTGGTCTCGATTCTGTTGTTGACGAGCTACTCAAAGGGCGTGGCGAAGTACATGGCGAAGCTGGCCATGTTGGTGATGTTCAAGTTCCTGCTGGTTGCCGGAATGACGCTTGGTTCCGCAGCGATGATGTCGTCGACTGGCGTGTCAGCTGCTCAGCCGTGGTCACCAGCGGCATTTGAACCGCAAGAACAACCGGGCCCGGGCGACGTCGCTGAAGGAGCGGAGGCAGTAGCGGACGCGGAGCGCGCAGCTGTGGGTGGTCTGGTGATGGACATGCTCAAGGGCGGCGCGGTGATGGGTATGGCACTGATTACGCCGGCGTTCATTACTTCGGTGATCCCGATTGGCGGTTCTGATGGGCACGCGGACAAGGGCACGGTTGTGACTCGTACCGTGATGATGCGGGCTGCGGCCAAGGGCCGACGATGATCGACGAAACGAAGACCTACGTACTGGGTCAGCGCGACACGACTGGCTATCTCTTTGGCTTGTCGATGGTGCAGGTGATGGTCGCCGGTGCCGGCATGGGTTTCATGGTGCTGTTCAGAATGGGCGGCATGGGTTTCGTGCCTACGCTGATTCCTGCTGCCATCGGCCTGGGCGTCGCTAAGGCGCGTTGGCGTAACCGGTTTGCGTACGAATGGCTGCCTGTTGTTCTGCGGTGGGTTGCTCGCCGCAAGAGCCGGCTCTGGTGGACGGAGACCCCATGGGACGGTGAGGCTGGGGATCGCCCAGCGGTTCTTACTGGCGTGGTTGTGACCGAAGAGCAGTTCCGTAGCCGAGCTGATGTTGCGGTGGTCTGGGATCGAACCAAAGCCGAAGCGACGGTGCTTCTGGAAGCATCAGGCGTTGACTTTGCTATTCAGATCGCATCGGAGCAGGCGCAGCTGCTCGCCGATTTCGGGAAGGTGATCTCGGCGTTCGCTACGGAGGACAGCGCCATTGCTCGTGTCGGGTGGTCTGAACTAGCTGCACGCCAGTCCTTGGACGAGCACATGGGATTTGTACGAGAGCAGACGAGCGGCTCGGCTGATCCGGCGCGAAGGGCCGATTATCTGGAAATGGTCCGCTCGGTCGGCTCAGACACAACCAAGCATCGGCTGTTGTTGAGTATCACGGTGTCAAGTGACGCCGTGTCGAGAGCGTCATCGGGTTTGGTATCGAAGCGTCGTTCTGGGAAGTCGGTCGATGATCGATGCGTTGAGGCGCTTGAGACCGCGGCGACCCAGCTCACCAGAGGGCTTGCGAGTTCAGGCGTAGCGGTGCACGGACTGCTCAGCCGTAGCGAGCTCGCCGAAGCGATGCAGACCGCGATTGATCCTTCTCGTGAACTTGGTCTGTTGCCTGCAGCGGGCCGGCTGCGTCATCGGCTGGGAAGCGATGTGCGGATGGGACCTCAAGAAACCGATGAAGAGTTTCGCTATTTCGCTACAGACGGGACAGTGCATCGGACGTACCGGATCGCAGGATTCCCTAGGACGGCGCAACGTGCGGATTGGATGGTCAATCTGTTGAGCCGACCAGAAGCGGCCAGGACGGTTACGACGATGTTCGAGCCTGTTCCGCCTCGCAAGTCCCAGCAGAGGATCGCACGACAGTTGGCGAAGCTGGACGCTGGCGAAACGCTCAAACTTGAGCGGGGTCGCCGTATTAGCCGGGCGGAGGACAAGGCCCGTGAAGATGTGCTCGACCTGGAGGCCGATCTGGTGGAGGGCTTCGGTGTCGTCGGCTACTACTCGCTGGTGACGATCTCGGCGCGTTCGGTCGAGGCTCTGGCGGTTGCGGCGGAAGAGTTTGAGGCGACCGCTGGCACAGCGGGACTCATGTTGGCCCCGTGCGACGGAGAACAAGCAAGCGGTTGGGCTCTGACATTGCCTCTTGGGATTGGTGCATCGAAATCGAGGATGGCGATATGAGTCTTATAGACGCGTTGAACAAGCAGACAGAGCCGGAGGATGTAGCAGAAGAGGTCCGCCCGGGCTTCGCTGATCGTGTGCGCTCTGCGCTCTTTGCCGGTAAAGAACAAAAGGCGGCGCAGCCGGGTTGGCGTCCGGAGCGGGATGCGACGGTCGATGGTGACGATGCTGAGGACGGCGACGTCGTTGAGCGTGACATTGAACGGGTGCGGATCCGCCAGCGTGGCCGCATGATGGCGGTGCGTCATGAGGCGACGACCGCGGACGCGTGCAGCTTGTACCCATTCGGTACCCATGAGGGCCTGGGCCAGCGAGGGGTGTTCCTCGGCACGGACAGCCTCGGCGGCGGGGGAGCGTTCATCTATGACCCGTTCCACGCGCTTGAATCAGGCCGCAAGCACGGTGTGACGAATACGAACATGATGGTGCTGGGCCAGCCCGGATACGGAAAGTCGGCGCTGATCAAGACGCTGCTGTATCGAAGTTCAGCCGTGTTTGGCACGGAACGCTTCACCACGATCTGCGATGTAAAGGGCGAGTACACCGAGCTGGCTGAGGTCTGCGGATTCGAGTTGATACGGCTTGAACCGGGCGGAAGCGTGCGGGTCAACCCACTTGAAGTGATTGGCGACGTCGGCGACGCCGACGCGGTGTTCCGGTCTCGCTACGCGGCGTTGAAGGCGCTCGTTGAGATGTCGATGAAGGATCAGCGGTCTATGACTGTGTTGGAGTCAGCGATCCTCTCAGAAGCTCTGAAGCAGCTCGCCATCCTTGACGCTGAGGGTGTCCAACCTACGTTGAGCGACGTGTTGGAAAAGCTCACGAACCCGGCGGAGGGAGTGAGCGAACGGCTTCATTGCGAAGCCGACGAGCTGCGCGACGCATCACGCGACATGATCCTGATCCTGAAGGGTCTGATCTCGGGTCCGCTCGGCGGAATGTTCGACGGTCAAAGCACGGTGTCGCTGGATCCGGAAGGGCCAGGCGTGGTTATCGACATCTCGGCTGTCGGTTCAGACCCGGCCGCACTCCCGCTGGTCTGGGTCGCTGCGTCGACGTGGCTGCGGATGCTGATGCTTCGGAAGAACGATCGCAAGAAGATTCAGGTCTTTGATGAGAGCTGGAAGATGATGTCGCATGGCCCGCTGGCCGGCTTCCTTCAGGACTGCTGGAAGCTGATGCGCTCTTATGGAGGAGCGAACATCGCCGTGATTCACAAGCCTGGAGATCTCGCCGCTCAGGCCGATGATGGGACTGCTGCATCGAAGGTCTCTGCTGGTTTGTTGGCGGACACAGCGGTGCGGGTGACGTTCAGGCAGACGCGACGCGACCTTGACGACTACGCCGACCTTCTCGGGTTCGGCGAAGCAGAGCTGCCAATGATCGCCAACCTTGGCGTCGGTGAGAGCTTCTGGAAGCTGGGTAGCTCTGCGGTGAAGCTCCAACACATCATTCACGGTGAGGTCGAAGACAAGCTCTGCGACACGAACACGGCGATGGCTACTGGCGGTGATCGGTAGTGGGACACGCTGACGAGCTCGTTCAAAAGACCGACCTTCGCCAACTCGCTACACACCTGCTGGGTGCGCCCAAAGGATCCGGCCCGAACCAGAAATGGCCATCTCCGGATCTGACCCTTGCCCAAACGGGCCAAACACCACCGATGACGATTTTCGTGGGGAATGACCGCAAGGAACGATTTACCTGTTGGAGCACCGGAATCAAGGGCGACGCGTTGGACCTCGTGCGTGAAGTGAAACGGGTGGACGTCGCTGGGGCGATGGAGTTCTTGCGTGACTGGAATGGCGTGCCGGCTGCTGATATCCCTGTCCGCAAGCTCACACCGAAGATCGAGCTTCTGGCCACTCCCAGAGAATTGGAACGGTTCGCGTCGCGCAGCGTCAGTGCGATGCGCGCAACCGAAGTACCAGCTGCGGTGACGGAATGGTTGAGCGCCCACGGCCTCGACCAACGTTCAGCTGCAGCTGCTGGCGTGGGCGTGGCGTTAAAGACGAAGGTACCGACGCACAAGTATGCGGTGCAGCTGGGTGTGGTGTTGCCGAACTTCGACGTGGACAACACCCTGGTCGGGGCACAAGTCAGGCTGTTGAACAGCAAAGGCGCCAAATACCTCGACGTCCGCACCGAAGCCCGCACAACCGCTGTGTCGTTTCACCGGCCGGCAAGTGGACGCCGGCAGGGAACTGTGGTTGTGTGCGAAGGCGTTGCCGATGCGGTCGTTATGGCAGGGGAGGGCTATCCGGCGATCGCCGTGATTGCCACGTCGCGTATCGACGGAGCCGCCGAGGTCATAGGAGCGGCCGCTCGTGGCCGCAAGGTGCTGTGCGCGTTCGACGGCGATGAAGCGGGACGCAGAGCCCAACACAACCTCATCACCGAACTTCAAGAAACGTGCAGCGAGGTGGCCGAGATGTATCTGCCCGACGGCCAGGACGTCGCAGCGATGAAAGCACGCTCACCCGAATGGCTCACAGCTCAACTTCGTGGCCATCGCCTACCCACCCAAGCCATCGGCGCCATGAGTCTCTAGTCGCGCCATTGCTCACCAGGCTTCGTCACTTGCGGCTTCGTAAGCGGTGACCGAGCACTTGGTTCTGTGCCAGGCGGGTTGGTCCTCAGAGCGGGTGGAGGCGGATTCAGTTGCCCGTGTGGTGGGTGATCTCAATCGTTGTGCGGGGATCTGGTCGTTCTGGTTGTTGTGTTGAAGGTTTTCGGAGAAGTTTGTCGCTTTTGGTTTGTTCGGGTGTCTGTGACAAAGCATGGGAGATACCGGATTTGGAAGTGCGTTGTTGACGGTGCTGATCGCTTTGGCGGCGGCATGGTTTGTTGCTGTTGGTTGGGTGACGAGCTGGTTGCTTGTTGCTGCGGGTCGAGCGCCGTCGTTTGCGATGTCGGATGACAATATTCTCGTGGCGAATTACTACATGTTTGTGGAGCGGTCGGATCCTGCTTCGGCGTGGGGTATGGAGATTGCGGCGTCGCTGTTTTGGGCGGTGTTTGTTGGTGTGGTTGTGGCGTCGTGGTTGGTGCTTGGTGTTCTCGGCCGGGTGCTAACTCGGAAGAACTGGGGTCTTGTTGGCCGTAGCCGTCTTGGTACTCAGACTGAGGTGCGGATGGCGAAGCTGAAAGACCTGGAGACCATTTGGACGACGATGAAGCCTCAGAGTCGTCTGCTTCTTGGGCGTACGGTTCGGGGGCGTGGGCAGTGGCGTTCGAAGCTTCTTGCGACGGAGTGGGCGGCTGATCCGAATGGCAGGCGGTTGTCGCGTAGGGCTCGCAAGCGGTCGAACGATCGTGGTGCGGTCATGGTGATGGGTCCGAGCCGTAGCGGTAAGTCGGTGAATGTGATTGCCGGGGTGCTTCAGTGGGATGGTCCGGTGGTTATGTCGTCGGTGAAGGACGATTTGGTTGCGCCGACTTTGGCGCATCGTCGCCGCCAGGGTGAGGTCGCGGTGTTCGACCCGACTGACAATTTGTTGCAGGCGTATGGGGCGGGGTCGTCGAAGACGCCGGCGGGGTGGGATCCCAGACTGAGGACTTCGTGGTCGCCGCTTCGTGCAGCGGACACGTTCAAGGGCGCTGCTCGTGCTGCGCGTGCGATCACGACAGCGACGTCGGATTCTGAGGGAGGCGATTCGGGGCAGATGTGGCGGGATCTTGCTGAACAGCTTCTGGCGGGTTTGTTGTTTGCGGCTGCTTTCGGGGGCCGTGACATGACGACGGTGAGCAGGTGGGTGATGCAACAGGACAAGCCGACTCCGGATGCGCCTGGTGAAGTCAAACAGCATCTTCTTGAAGCGATGACGTCACGCGACGATCACGTGCGTGACGATGCTGCGCGAGCGCATACGGCTCTTGAGGGGGTGTGGTCGAAGGACCCGAAGATTGTGGGCAGTGTCTATGTGACTGCGAACACGCTTGTGTATGCGTGGATGTCTCGTGAGGTTGAAGCGTCTGCGAAGGGCGAGAGTGTCAATCTTGATTGGTTGTGTGGCGGTAACAACTCGTTGTATCTGGTAGCGCCTCCGCAGGATTCAAAGCGTCTTAGTCCGTTGTTCGGCGGTGTCATTAACGACTTGATCGAGCAGGCGTTTGAGAGGGCGCAGGCTCACGGTCCGTTGGATCCGCCGTTGCTTGTTGTGCTTGATGAGGCGGGGAACCTGCCGTTGGAGCGTCTGCCTGAGTTCGCTTCGACTGTGGCTGGCTTGGGGATTCAGCTCGTGACGGTGTGGCAGTCGGTCTCGCAGATCGACGCGATCTATGGGCGCAACAAGGGAACGGTGATAGCGAACCATCTCACCAAGATTCTCTTTCCGGCGCAGAGCGACACGGACACGCTTGAGCTGTTCAGCAGGCTCGTCGGCGAGGAGGAAGTGCTCACACATATTGATTCGGGTGAGAAGACGACGATGTTCAAGGGTTCGGTTCAGAGTCAGGGCACGCGGTTGGCGGCGACGCCAACGAATGTGATCCGGATGATGAAGAAGGGCGAGTCGTTGGTGATTCACGGGACGTTGTTTCCGGCTCATGTGCGGAGCATTCGTTGGTTCCGAGAGCGGCGGCTGAAACGGCTGCAGAGTTGGGTTCCGTCGAGGGATGGCGAGTTGGGATTGCCGGTCTCGTTGAGAGGGCCGGCAGTTGAAGTGGTGCGTACGGAACGAACGAGATCTGGATTGATGGAGGTATTGACATGACGATGGAGGCAAAGCTCTTTGATATGGCGGCCGAACGTGAAACGCGGCGCGGCACCCGGACATCTTCGTTCGGGGTGAGCGATCGCACGAACCACGATTCAACAGCGTTCTATGACTTGATGCCGCATCCGGCGATGGCGGTATCGCAAGGCCCTCCAGTGTCTCTGGAAGGTCCGAACAAGATCGAGGTTGGCGATGCGTTGAACTTGGATCTGCCTGACCGCTGTGCCGGTCTGGTGTTCACTTCGCCGCCGTATGGAGTCGGGAAGGACTACGACCTGGACCAACCCTTTGAGGACTATTTGGCGATGCTGGAGGCGGCGTTCACTGAGGCGTTCCGTGTTCTTGAGCACGGCGGGCGAATCATGGTGAATGTGGCTGGGCTTGGCCGCCAGCCTTATGTGCCGCTGCCCGGGATTGTGGCCACGATGCTCGCTGAGGTTGGGTTCACGTTGGCGGGCGAGATTGTGTGGGTGAAGTCGATGGCGCCGCGTTCGATGGCCAAGGGCACGTTCTTCTCGCCGCAGCATCCGGTGATTGAAGATCTTTCGGAGCGGATTGTGATGGCTGTTAAGGGCGACTTCGGGCGTGTCCCGAAGGTGAAGGAACGCCGGCAGCAGGGCCTTCCCTTTACCGGTGATATGGACGTCGATGCTTTGCAACGGAAGAACTGGTTGTCGTGGGCGTCGGATTTGTGGTTTGTGCCTCCGGTGTCGGCAACCAAGATCGGGCATCCGTGTCCGTTTCCTCCGGAGCTTGCTGAGCGGGCGATTCGGATGTATTCGTTCCGCGACGACCTGGTGGTCGATCCGTTTGCGGGTTCGGGCACCACTTGCCATGTGGCTCATGAGTTCGGACGTCGTTTCTATGGCGTGGATCTGGACCCGAAATATGTAGCTCTTGCTCAGCAGCGTCTCAGCGGTGTGACGCCGTGTCTGTTCGATTCGGAGGTGGAGCGATGAGGGTCGTCCCAGATCCAGAAGAACAACCGCAGGAAGAGCAAACTGCGGCTGAGACACGAGTGCCGATACGGACGCTGATATGGCGAGCCGCAGAGGCGTACTTCGGAGACGAGCTCGGGCCGTGTGCCGATGCGATGAAACAGGTCGCCGACGAGCTCAACGGGCCGCACTTCTCGTGCCTACGGGCGTTGCGTAACACCGTCGATGAATTGATTCTGGAGACGGGGCGGATGCCTGACGCTGTGGGGTTGCGTGAGGAGGTGGTGTCTGAGGCGTTGCATCGGATGATCTATGCACGTTCGGAGTTGTTGAAGAACCAGACCCTTCGGGATGGGCGCGCGTGTGGAGGCTATGACTCCCGAAGTGCGGCGGCGAGAGTGTTACGAGCCGATGAGGCTTTGCCGGATGGCTGGTCGATCCTCGAGCAGCCGATGAGTCCCGGCAACACCGTTTACATCGGGTGGGACCCGACGCTTGTGCAGGAACCGTTTGTGTCGATGAATGACTTCCCGCCTGATGTGTTGCAGACGTTGTACGAAGCGGGTGCTGAGCGGGTGGAGGGCGACACGATGTGTCGCTTGTTCGTGGCTCCGGCCGGCGGTTTGGCTCCGAAGCCGGCCGAGCAGGGTGTTGTGGAACCGACTGCGACGGTGGACCTGTGAGTTCAAGAGATCAGAACGAAGTGAATGACGACCAGCTTTCGTTATTCGGTGAGCGGGAGCTCCCGCCTAAGATCAATGTCCAGCAGCAAAGGAATGAACGTGTCCAACGACATAACTATCTTCGACAGCGAGGATCTCGCGGTGCCTCCGATCGAGCCGATGTTGGTGCCGAGGCCGACGCCGGCGTCGACGCAGGTGGGCCATCTGGGCCAGGAGCTGTGGACGCAAGCGGCGATGTTCGCCCCGCAGCACCTGAGCGAGATTCCCGATCCGGAGACGCATTTCCAGAATCTGCATCTGGAGTGGATGCAGGAGATCCTCCAGGCGGAGAAGAGGATCGGTCGCAACAATCTGGGAGCGATGGACGAGGCCGAGATCGAGATCCGGAACACTCGTCCGTGGGCGAACCCGGAGTTGTTGCATCCGATTTGGGACGGGACGAGCGACGGGGAGGAGACAGAGCAGCAGATGATCCCTCACGTGGTGTTGACAACGCTGGAGAGGTATCGACAATTGCGCCAGTCGCCGTTGTCCGTTCTACTGGCGGAGTTGGACGGGGAAGCGTTGGAGCTGGCCGTCATGCTGTTGGAGAGAAACGGGTCTTTGGTGCTGGACAAGATCCAGATGCACCGGTCTGGACCCCCGACGACTGGGACGCCTATCAGCTGAAACGCCTGGATCTGTTCGACAAGCCGGATCTTCTTAGGTTGGGCGGTCCGCGCGGCGACGCGAATCTTGAGACACTGGATGTGCTCAGCGAGCTTCGTGAGGCCGGAGCGGCTCCGGACTGGGAGCAGGCGGGCAAGCTCGCGTTGTGGTCGGGTTGGGGCGCACTGCCGGAGTTGGTTGATGAGCGCAACGAGTCGGCGAAAGCCCGGCGGGTCCGTCAGCTGTTGACGCCGGCAGAGTTGAAGGCTGCAGGGCGTTCCACGATCAATGCCCATTACACGATGCCGGAAATCGCGGTGGCGATGTGGCAGATGGCTGACAGGAGCCTCGGACGGCGTGCTGAGCGGGTCTTGGAGCCGGGGTGTGGGTCAGGAATCTTTTTTGCGTCGGCCCCTGGTGCGCGCCGGTCCGGCCTTGTCGGAATCGAGAAGGATCCTCTTTCGGCTGAGATCGCGGCGACGCTGGTTCGTGAGGCAACAATCTTCAACGGAAGCATCGAGGATTTGGTGCCGAGCGATTACGAGCTTGTGATTGGGAACGTTCCCTTCGCTAACGTCCGGATCAAGGACACTGAGCTGACGGGTTCCACGAAGCTGTCGTTGCACAACTATGCGATCGCTAAGAGCTTGTCCGTAGCTAAGCCGGGTGCGCTTGCTGTGTTGGTGTCGTCGTCGTTCACGATGGACTCTGCCAATGACACCCAGCGCCGAGAGATCGCTCGTTACGGCGAGTTCATCGGCGCGGTGCGGATGAATCAGACCACCTTTGAGCGTTTCGCCGGCACGTCTGTCGTGACGGACGTCCTTGCGTTTCGTCGCCGGGATCGAGTACTGAGCCGTGCCGAAGTTGACGAGCTGTATCCGAGTTGGCTGGCGACTGTCCCTGTGCCGGATGCGCCAAAGGGAGCAGGGTGGACGCACAATGCGTGGTTCGCTGAGCATCCCGAGCTGATTTTGGGTTCCTATGTGCCGTCGAAGCTGTATTCGGGCATTTCTAAGGGCGTGGATGGTCAATCTGGTGTGTTTTTTGTGCGCCAGTTCCAACAGGCCATGGAGCGCCTGGGCGACCTTGCGGTCGAGACGATGCGTGAACCCCAGCAGGTAGACGCGCCCGTCGCTGTTGCTGAGGCGCGAACCGCCCGGGCGGAGTTTGAGCTCCCAGAGTGGGCAAAGCAGGGCTCGATCTTTGTTGTGGATGGTGAGCCGATGAGGCTGATTGGTGACGACCTGGTGGTGTTTGATGAAGCCAAGGGTGTGGCGTCGCGTAGGAAGCTGGGTGCGGGTTTGGCTGTTCGTGACGTGCTGAACGAGCTGTTGCTGGCGGAAGCGGCCGGTAAGAGCGACGAGGAGTGCGACGTTCTTCGTGAGCAGCTGAACGAGCGGTACGACGAGTGTGTGACGGTCTTGAAGCGTCCGTTGAGTTTCTATAGCTTGTCGAAGCCGAACGCGAAGACGGGGCGTCGTTCACGTCGTGCGGAGCCGATTGGCGGGATGCGTGGGAACGATCCTGATTACTCGGCGTTGATTGCGTTAGAGACGTCGTTCGATGTCGAAACTGGGCTGGCTGAGAAGGCTCCGATTTTGCGACAGAGGGTGCTTCGGCCGAGAGCGGTCGCAACCAAGGCCGAGACGGTGCAGGAAGCCGCGGCGATGTCGTTTCGTTCCGCCGGCGTGTTGGATCAGGCGTTGATGGAAGAACGGCTTGGACGATCCATCGACGGTGATGAGCTGCGCGCAGTTGGTTTCCGTGATCCTGAGACAGGGCATTTGGTGCCTACGGCGAGTTACCTGGGGGGCGATATCCGAGCGAAGTTGAAGGCTGCGTTGCACGCTGCTGAACACGACGATTCGTTCCAACCGAATGTGGCGGCACTTGAGGAAACCAAGCTGAGCGATGTGCGGCCCGAAGATGTTCGGGCGCGTTTGGGCGTTGAGTGGGTGACGGGTGAGGAGATGAGCCAGTTCGTGCATGACCTGTTGGGCACAGATGTGGACCTTGATGCGCAGTTCACGCCGGGTGTTGGTTGGGTTGTGGGAATCAGGAAGAGTTGGAGCAGGGCGACGAGGGAGGCGCTGCACACGACGTGGGGTACCGAGAAACTGTCGGCTCTTGATCTGATCAAGCAGGCAATGGAGTGCCGGCCGATCATGGTGCGATTTCCAAAAGATGTCGGCGGCCACGTCGATGTCGAATCGACGCTTGAAGCGAACGAGAAACTCGAAGCGCTCCATGACGCCTTCCAGAATTGGATTGTCACGAGTCCACCGGAGCGTCGAGACAAGATGCTGGAGCGCTATAACGAGCGGTTCCGTTCATGGAAGCGGGCGGCTTATGACGGGTCTTGGATCGATCCACCGGGAATGAGCGAAGGATTCAAGCTGCGGCCGCACCAGTCTGCAGCGGTTGAGGAAGCGCTCCTTGATGGTCGGGTGTTCCTCGCTCATGTCGTGGGTGCCGGTAAGACGGCGGTGATGGCCACGGCAGCGATCGAGGGGAAACGCCTGGGGCTGCATCAGCGGCCAACGATCCTCGTGCCGAACCACCTGGTGGAGCAGACAACGGCCGAGATCAAGCACATGTTCCCCGCGGCGAATGTCCTGTTTCCGACCGAGAAGGAGACCCGGCCGGCGAAACGCCGAGAGTTCGCTACCCGAATCGTTGCCGGCGATTGGGACGCGATTGTGATGTCGTATGAGAGCTTCGCTCGGCTGCCTGTGGCACCTGAGGACGAAGCACGCTTTGTCGAAGACAGGATGATGGAGCTGCAAACGGCGCTTTCTTCCACGCCTTCGGGGGCGACGGGGCGATCGAAGAAGAACCTGGAGAAGGCGGTTGCTCGCTATGAGCAGCGTCTCAAGGAGCTGCGGGACACGCCTTCTGATGAGACGGTGTTGACGTTCGATCAGATGGGTATCGACATGCTCATGGTCGATGAGGTTCACAACTACAAGAATCTTGAGACGCCGTCGAACAATGAAGAGCTTTCTGTGTCGGGATCGAAACGCGCATCGGATTTGTTGTTGAAGCTCGACATCATGAGAGAGACCGCCGAGGATGAAGGCGGTCGGGCGGGGATCGTGTTGGCCACGGGTACCCCGGTCGCGAATCGCGTCGCTGAGTTGTATGTGATGCAGCGTCTCATTCAGCCTGACGTGCTTCGGACCGCACAGGTACACACCTTTGACACGTGGGCCGCGAGCTTCGGCAAGATCGTGACGAAGATGGAGCTGAACACGACAGGTACGAAGTTTCAGATGAAGTCGCGGTTCGCCGGCTATCAGAACGTCGGCGATCTGATGCGCATGACCAACGTGCATTTCGACTTCATCATGAAGGAAGACCTTGATCTTCCTGGGCCGAGGCTCAAAGGCGGCAAAGCCAAGATTGTTCAGATTCCGGCATCGGAGTCGATGGTCGATCTGATGGCGGAGCTAGCGGAGCGTTCGATCACGTGTACCAGCAGCGAGAACGATGACAACATTTTGAAGATCATTGGCGACGGTACGAAAGGTGCTCTTGATCTGAGAATGGTCGGACGTTTGCAGCCGACTCCATCGAAGTTGTCGATGTGCGTCGACGAGCTGGTGCGGATTCATGATGCGCACACGGATCGAGAGTTTGTCGGTGATGAAGGTGTCGTAGATGAACGTGCCGGCGCGTTGCAGATTGTGTTCTGTGATCTCGGCGTTCCCGGTGGAGCGAGCGGGCTGAACGTCTACGCGGAAATCGCTGGGATGCTGGCGCAAAGAGGTGTTGACCGTAACGAGGTTGCGTTCATTCACGACGCCAAGAACGACGAGCAAAAGGCGGAGCTGTTCGCGAAATGCAGGGACGGGCGAGTGCGGGTGTTACTTGGTTCAACGGGGAAGATGGGCACTGGCACGAACGTGCAGAAACGTCTCGCAGCGTTGCATCATCTTGATTGCCCATGGCGTCCAGCAGATATCGAACAGCGCGAGGGTCGGATCCTGCGTCAGGGAAACCAACACGAAGAGGTTGAGATCCTGCGATATGTGACTGAGGGGTCTATGGACGCTTTGCGTTGGCAGTCAGTTGCGCGCAAGCAGCGGTTCATTGCGCAGTTGTTCGACGCTCGCCATGGCGATGTCACAGAGATCGAGGAGATCCAGAACGAGGCCGAGGCAGGCTTCGCAGCTGTCCAGGCGGCAGCGATGGGTGACCCTACGTTCATCGAAAAGGCAGAGGTCGATCTTGAGCTGGGCCGGCTGTCTCGTTTGCGCCGGCGTTCGGAATCGGTCAAAGCCAAACAACAGAACCGCATCCGCGGTTATGGCCTTGACGCGGTTCGGCTGCGGGCGCGTATAGCGAAGCATGAGGAAGCGCTTGAGCACTTTGATGCTGGTCTGGGCTATGCGGCCCCGGGTGTGGCGCCGGAAGAGGCTGAGAAGCTCGATGTGACAGACAGAAGCCTTGCTGCGTGGAAGGTCCTTGCGCCGGTTGTTCGTCGGCGTAGCGTTGACAGTGTTTCGCCGAGAACGTATCTCGGCCGAGCACGCGGTCTTGATCTGGTCGGCTCTTGCATTGGAGGCGAAGTGCTGGTGTTGACCATCGGCCCAGATCTCATCGGTGAAAGCGGTATGCCGCGCCCGGCCGGAGAGCTTGAGCACTATCCGTCAACGCGTATCCCGGTCGAGCATCTGAACCCGAAAACGGTCTCCACCCGGTTCCTTCGTGCAGTGAACGAAATCAAGGGCACGCTCAACGTCGATCGGGGTCGGCTCACGGACGTAACCGAAGGCATCGCTGCGGCGACAAACGAGCAGGTTCCTGAGTTTGCCCAGGAAGCCGAGTACCAGGAGCTCGTGGCCAAAAGCGAGTCCCTGCAGGCGAAGCTTGACGAGGCGCACGACGAGCGAGAAAAAGCCGAACAGGCAGCCCGAGAAGCCTCACACGAAACACCGCCCGATCTCGGACCCGACATAGGGCTCTGACGCGAATCTTCGGCTTGCGCGTATGCGCAAAGCCATGACACAGACCGAGCTTGCAACTGAATCGCGGCGCTCAGAACGCCTGAGCGCTCCACAAACGGGCCTTGACGCGGATCGGAACCACTGTCGGCGCCTCGACCCGTGGTCTAGCTTGGTCAGGTGAACTCCGAAGCCAACAGACGCATTGCTGAGGCTCTGACCGCTGGAAATACCTCCCTTGATCTGAGTGGACTCGGACTCACCGAGGTGCCCGCCGAGATCGGTCAACTCACCAACCTCATCACCCTGTTCCTTGGCGGCAATCAGTTGGTGTCGGTGCCCGCCGAGATCGGTCAACTCACCAACCTCACCGACCTGAGGCTTTACGGCAATCAGTTGGTGTCGGTGCCCGCCGAGATCGGTCAACTCACCAACCTCACCACCCTGACGCTTGACGGCAATCAGTTGGTGTCGGTGCCCGCCGAGATCGGTCAACTCACCAACCTCACCACCCTGACGCTTGACGGC